>Ga0209747_1000036_pt1 | contig 56364 bp, 47 predicted proteins | sample BarGraNGADG00311_FD_184498 | JGI IMG/M metagenome (GOLD analysis project Ga0209747, IMG submission 184498) | Arctic peat soil microbial communities from Barrow, Alaska - Barrow Graham LP Ref core NGADG0011-311 (SPAdes) (version 2) | ecosystem: Environmental > Terrestrial > Soil > Wetlands > Peat...
TCAAACCTAAAAACTTGCATCGGTTTCTGCCAACAAGACAGCCTGTTCTGCAAGTTTTTAGGTTTGACCCCTTCTGCAACCCTGGCGAGCGCGTAGCGAGCCGGCCGCCACCGTTGCTTAACGTCAAGCAAGTTTCAGGGTGAGGGGGATCTCTGACCCAGACAAGTAGTGGCGGCCGCGGCCATCTACGTTGAAGTCAACGGTTGGTCGGGACCGGCAAACCTTCGAACTCAAGGGTAGCCCTGTGGCCAAGCAACGGGCTCGATGTATCCATCGAGCCCTGGCGAGCGCGTAGCGAGCCGGCCGCGACTGTGCTCAACGTCTGGCAGACTTCAGGGTGAGGGGGATCTAAGACTCAAACAGGTGGAGGCGGCCGCGGTCATCTATGTTGAAGTCAACGGTTGGTCGGGACAGGCAAACCTTCGAACTCAAGGGTAGCCCTGAGCTAAGCGTGAATAGTGAAGTCAAGCCCCCCTATTCACGACCAGCCCTGAAGACTCAGAACACATTCCGACTAACACACCACCTGCTTGCACACTGACGTTCGCTATAATCAGATCGGTGATCAAAATGAAGCACAAGCCTTCAAAGAAACTGTCGAGCAGCATACGCAAGCCCGTCCCGAAGCCGACCAAGGTCGAGCGGGACAGGCGCGCCGACATCGAGCGCGAGGAAGCCGAGCGCGAGATGGAGGAGGAGAGAAAGAAGCGACGCGGCCCGAATTAGTCAGCGGGCCGCGCCCTTGCGATGCTTTGCCTTTACCCCCCAGCCGCCGCCTCCCGGCGTCGATATCCTGATGGAATCGCCAGGCTCCAGGGTCACGCTGCCCTTCGAGGCGATCTTGTGCGGCCGGCCCCCGTGTATGACCTCGTCCTTGCCCCTGGCGCCCCGCTTGCCGCCTTCCAGGCCGTATGGTCCCCGCGCCCGCCTCTCCGCGAGCAGAGTGGCTCTGACCTCTTCGAGAGCCTCGAGCTCTCGGACGATCCCGTCGCCTCCGCGGTACTCTCCGCCTCCGCCTGAACCGCGGCGCAGCCTGTACTCTTTCACCCTGAGCGGGTACGAGTACTCGAGCGCCTCGACCGGGGTGTTCATCGTGTTGGTCATGTGGGCCTGCGTGCCGGAGAGCCCGTCGAAGCCTGGCCCGGCGCCCGTCCCTCCCGCGATCGTCTCGTAGTACGAGAACACTTCCGGAGCTCCGGGCGCGGAGCCGAGCGACAGGTTGCTCATCGTACCGTAGCTCGCCGCCGGGATCCTGTCGGGGAGAGCCTGCGCCAGGGCCCCGAAGAGCACGTCCACGATCCTCTGAGAAGTCTCGACGTTTCCGCCGGCGACCGGGCGCGGCCTGCGCGCGTCGAGCAGGCAGCCTTCAGGGATCCGCACTTCGATCGGCCTGAACGCACCTTCGTTGGCTGGCACGCCATCGCCTGCTATGCACCTGAACGCGTAATAGACGGCCGACATGGTCACGGACACAGGGCAATTGAACGGGCCGCGCGAAGGGCCCGACGTGCCGGAGAAGTCCACCACGGCGTCTCCGCCGGACATCTCGATCTTTACAGCGATCGGCAGGTCGGTGGCCCCGAAGCCGTCGTCGTCCAGATAATCGGTGAAGCTGTAGCTGCCTCGGGGCACGGCCGAGAGGGCCGCGCGGGTAAGCGCCTCCGAGTAGTACTGGAGGTCGCCGAACCGCGTCAGGGTCTCGGTGGTCCCGTAGCGGCCGAATATCCTCTCCAGCCTTCGCTCGCCGACCCGGTGCGCGGCGACCTGCGCGTCGATGTCGCCCAGGCGCTCCGCGGGCGTCCTCACGTTGGCGGACAACAGGCGCATGAAAGACTCGTCCCTTACCCCCGCGCGGTAGAGGAGAAGGGGCGGGATCACGAGCCCCTCCTGGTGGATATCACTTGATAGGGGCAGGGATCCTGGCGCTATGCCGCCGACGTCGGAGTGGTGCGCCCTGGTCGCCAGGACGGCAGACAACTCCCCGCCGCTGAAGACGCCGGACACCATCGAGATGTCGGGGAGGTGGGTCCCGCCGAGGTACGGGTCGTTCAGGATGAAGATGTCGCCCTCGGCCAGCTCGAACCCTTCGAGGACGGCCCGCACCGTCGCGGGCATCGCCCCCAGGTGGACCGGTATGTGTTCCGCTTGGGCGACCAGCCCGCCTTGCGGGTCGAAGACCGCGCAGGAGTGGTCTTTTCTCTCCTTGATGTTCGGCGAGAACGCCGCCCTCTGGAGCGCGACGCCCATCTCCCCGGCGACGGAGCTCGCCAGGTTCCTGAACACCTCGAGGAGGAACATGTCCTTTGCAGCCATCAGGTCGCCTCGCAGTCGAGGTTGCCGGTCATGTCGACGGTCGCCCGCCATCCCGGCGGGATCACGGTTGTCGTGTCGTCGTGCAGCACCAGTACCGGGCCTGCCAGCGTGTCGCCCGGAGACAGGGACTCGCGCGCGAAGACGTCGCCCGCCCGCGCGCCCTTGAAGTGCAGGTCTTTCCTGCCGAGCGGTTCGGGCCTGCCCGACCTGCGCCTGGGCTCGACCGGCAGCGGCGCCTCCGGGGGCCTTGCCCTGCAGGAGAGCCGGACGTTGACCACCTCCGCGGTCCCGTCGAACGAGGCCGCGCCGAACTCTGTCGCGTAGGCGGAGCGGAAGTGTTCCTCCAGCGTCGCCGACGACAGGTCCGGCGCCTCTACCATCACCTCGTGTGACTGGCCGCGCCAGCGCATGAAGACCGTCTTTCTGAAGCGAAGCGAAGACTTCGAGAAACCTTCCGCGGCCATGTCGGACACGGCGAGTGACTTCAGGTCGGCGAACGCGCGCCGGACAGTCGCAACGCCCTCGCGGTCGAGTGGACGCATGACGGTCTTCGTGTAGTCCCTTCCCGGCGCGGCGAGGAGCATCCCCATGCTGGAGAAGAGGCCTGGGAATAGAGGCACCAGCACCCGCGGTATCTCGAGGCGCGAAGCGAGCTCGCACCCGTGCATGGGGCCCGCGCCTCCGAACGCCACAAGGGTGAACTCCCTCGGGTCGTAGCCCCGCTCGAGACTTACCTTCTTGAGCGCGGCCTCCATGTGCGAGAGCGCCACTTCGAGAGTGGCCTTCGCCGCGTCCACCGGCCTTCCGCCAAGGGTCTTCATTGCCTTGACCGCCCTCGAGGAGTCCAGTTGCAGGAGGCCGCCGGCGAAGCGCTTCGCGTCCAGGCGGCCGAGGACCAGGTTCGCGTCGGTCACGGTCGGCTCGACACCTCTGCCGTAGCACGCCGGCCCCGGGTCGGCCCCCGCGCTGCGCGGCCCGACTTTCAGTACGCCGACACGGTCCAGCTCCGCGATGGAGCCGCCGCCGGCGCCTATCGTCAGGATGTCGATCATGGGCAGCGCGACCGGGAGCCCGTTGATCCGCGTCGAGCGCGTCACGCGGGGCTCGCCGTCTATCAGGGCCACGTCGGTCGAGGTGCCGCCCATGTCCAGGCTGATGACCCCTTCAATGCCGAGAGAGACGGCCAGTGCCGAGGCCGCGACCACGCCACCGGCCGGGCCCGAGAGCACCAGGTCCGCCGCGCGCTTCCTCGCGGTCTCAGGAGAGATGGTACCCCCGGCGGAGTGCATCAGCCGCAGGGTCGTGTCACCGAGCGCCGCCTCGAGCCTGGAGAGGTAGCCGTCCATGACAGGCGAGACATAAGCGTTTATCACGGTCGTGCTGGCCCGCTCGTACTCACGGTATTCGGGAAGCACCTCGCAGGAGAGCGACGCGTGTATGCCCAGCCGCTCGAGCTCCGCGCCGATCGTCCGCTCGTGGGCGCCGTCGTCGAAAGAGAAGAGGAGACAGACGGCCACCGAGTCGGCCCCGGCACGCTTCGCTGCCATGGCGACCCTCTTTGCCTCGGCCCCGGTCAGGCGGCGCAGAACGGTACCACCCGGCCCCATCCTCTCAGCGGCCTCGAACCTCATGCCGTGCGCGACGAGCGGCTCAGGCTTTCGGGGACGCAGGTCGTAGAGGCCCTCGCGCTCCTGACGGCCTATCTCGATGACGTCGGCGAAGCCGCCCGTGGCGATGCAAGCGGTGCGAGCGCCTTTTCTCTCGAGCACCGCGTTGGTGGCGACGGTCGAGCCGTGGACCAGCGAACCGACATTCGCGCCGGAGTCTTCAAGAGAGCGCACGACGCCCAGCTCGGGGGCGGCGGGAGTGGACGGCACCTTGGTCGCGCTGAGCCGCCCTTCGCGGTAAACGAGAAGGTCGGTGAACGTTCCCCCGACGTCCACCGCGGCCCTTCCGACCGCCGCTCCTGGTGTCTTATGAGCCCTCGCTTCCAATGCTCGTGCCGCCTCGCTTTATCTTTATCGAAGCAAACGGGATACTATAGAATAGCAACTAATCAGTAAGGCATGCACTGGAGTGCAAAGTGGTTTACGCGACCGACGATACGGCACTTTCATCGCTCGTAGAAGGCTATCGCGAGGGCCTTTCATCCGAAGGGCTGCGCGACCTCTGGGACGACGAGGCCGAAGAACTGGTCAGGCAGATCTACGCCGGGCTTATCGCCTGCGTGGACGACGAGCTATACCTCCAGGAGTTCCTCCCGTTCGGCTCGATGTACCGGTCCGCCGGGGTGCTGGCGGTCAGGAGGCGCAAGGCCCGGATCCCTATCGAGAAGGTCATGCAGGACCACATCCTGCTCCGCGACGTCTTCTGGGAGCTGCGGCGGAGCCGCTCCGAGAAAGTGCACGATTTCACGGTCGAGAAGAGGCTGTGCCAGTGCTTCAACAGCCTTCTTCAGGCGACGGTGCAGGCATACCAGACCCGGGAGCCCACCACCGACATCCTCGACCCGCTGCGCGACCCGGTGACGGGCCTGTTCAACAACCTGTACTTCATGACGCGCCTCGAGGAAGAGGTCAAGCGCTCCGAGCGGTATCTCCGCGAGGTGACCGTCGTGCTCTTCCACGTCGACCACCCGTTCGAGAGCGAATCGAAGCAGGAGGGCGAGCTGATGAGGGCCGCGGCACGCGTGCTGAGGCGCAACTCGCGGGCGAGCGACATACTTTCGCGCATGGAGCTGAGCCGCTTCTCGGTGCTGATGCCGGAGACCCGTGCGCAGGACGCTATCACGGCCGCCGAGCGGCTGAAGAGGAAGCTGGTCAAGTACCTCTCCGAAATGGGGGACAGCTACTCGGACGTGTCGATCGAGCTGGGCATCGCCTCGTATCCGGAGCACGGAGACGACGGACAGGTCCTGCTGCACGAGGCGGAGGAGAACATCAGGAGGGAGGCGATGGAGGGCGGTTAGGCCTTCCACACCGCATATGACACCGGATTTCAGAGCGAGGGCCAGGCCGGAGATCATCGACCTGCCCGTATACAGCCCCGGCATGGACATTGACGACGTGAAGAAGAAGTACGGCCTCGATGCCGTGATAAAGCTGGCTTCGAACGAAAACCCCGTCGGCGCGTCGCCGCTGGCGATCGAGGCGGTGAGGATCGCCGCCTCGGACGCTTCACTCTATCCTGACGGCGCGTGCGTCGCCCTTAGGGAGCGACTCTCCGAGAAGCTGGGCGTGCCTCCCGACAAGTTCGTCTTCGGCAACGGAACCGACGAGGTCATAGACCTGCTCTTCTACGCGTTCTTCAATTCCGGGGACCGCGCGGTGATGGGCGATCCGACGTTCTCGTCCTACTTCCTTTCCGGCATGACGATGGGCGCCCGCCTGGAGTACGTGCCCCTCACGGACCACAAGCATCACATGGCCGACATGCTCGAGCTCGCGTGCGCGGAGCCGCGGGCGAAGGCGGTGCTGGTCGGCACCCCGCACAACCCGACAGGGACTATCTGCAATAAAGAGGACCTGGAGCTGATGCTGGGCGGGCTTCCCGACGACGTGCTGCTCGTCTGGGACGAGGCTTACTTCGAGTACGTGGACTCGCCGGAGTACCCGGACAGCATCCCTTACCTGGATAAGTACCCCAACCTGATAGTGCTGCGCACTTTCTCGAAGGCATACGGGCTCGCAGGCCTCAGGGTCGGCTACGCGATAGCGCATCCCGAGGTTGTCGACCTGCTGGAGCGGGTGCGCCCGCCGTTCAACGTGAACAGGCTCGCGCAGGTGGCGGCCATCGCGGCGCTCGACGACGACGTGCACGTCGAGGAGAGCAGGAAGGTCAACGCCGAGGGCAAGGCGTTCCTGGCCAGCGAGCTCGAGCGGCTGGGGATGGAGCCGGTGCCGACGCAGGCGAACTTCATACTGTTCAGGTTCGACACCGTGGTTGAAGGCCTCTCGGGCAAGCTGCTCGAGAAAGGGATAATCGTCAGGGACGGAGCGGCGCTCGGCTTCCCGGGCTTCATCCGGCTTACCGTCGGAATGCCGGAGCAGAACCGCGCGGTGGTGGCAGCTATCGAGCAGATCCTCGGTAGCGAAGGGAAGGTGGACAAGTGAAAGCGACGATAGTGATCCCCAGCTACTGGGGCAGGGCCAACGGCCAGCCTCACCAGGACGGGGACGCCGTATACGACCATCCGACCACGCTGGACAGCGAGGGCACATTGGAGCGGGCCCTCAAGAGCGTGTGCAGCCTCAACAATCGCGATTACAACGTGGTGGTGATCGCCGCTGCGACGTCCGACGAGATAGCGAAGACGGCCGAGGAGAAGGTGCGCGAGATATGCACGAGGTTCAGGGGGATATTCCCCGTCACCTGCGTGTCGCACACTTTCGAGGAGCGGATAAAGGCGCGCATCGACGAGGTCGCGACGACCGACCCCTCGCTCGATTCCCGGATGGTGAGCCTGCGCGGTTACTCGAACATCAGGAACATGTGCCTGATACTGACGGAGCTCGCGCGCTCCGAGATATCGGTCCTCTTCGACGACGACGAGGTCTACGAGGACCCGGGCTACCTGGACATGGTTTTCGAGGACATGGAGAGAGACTTTAACGGCAAGCCCATCCGCGCGCTCGCAGGTTATTACAAGCGCGAGGACGGGGGATACCTGCTGCCGCCACCGCCGTGGTATTACGCCGAGTGGCCGATGGTCGAGACGATGAACGCCGCGTTCAACAAGTTTGTCGGCCAGCCGCCGCGCCACACGATCACGCCGTTCGTCTTCGGCGGCAACATGTGCCTGCACCGCGACGTGTTCCGGAAGATCGCGTTCGACCCGAACGTGCGCCGCGGCGAGGACATAGATTACCTGATCAACTGCCGGTTCTTCGACGTCGACCTGGTCCTCGACAACCAGCTCGCCGTCCTGCACCTGCCGCCCAAGTCCGTGACGCCCCCCTGGATGGCCTTCCGCGAGAACGTCTACCGGTTCGTCTACGAGCGGGAGAAGCTCCGCTGGCAGCGGCCCGCCGCCGGGACCAGGGTGGTCAAGGTCGAGGAGCTGGACCCGTACCCGGGCAGCTGTCTGCGCGGCGACCTGGAGGACCACATCTACAAGACCAGCGTGCTGATGGGACTTCACTACATGCACCAGGCGGCCGACCGGGACGCTCACCTGCAGGCGACCATGTCCTCGTTCATGAGCAAAGGGATGAACGTAGGATTCGAGGAGAGCGTCAAGAACCCGTTGATCGCGAGGTTCGAGGCGAAGCCGGCCTTCGACCCGTACGACTGGTACCTGAAATACAGGGAGAAATGGGAGAAGCTCATGGGCTTTCTCTCGACCGACGAGACCCTTTCCGGCGAACTGCTGGAGGGCATGAGGTAGGTTGAAACTGAACCTCGATATAACGTGACCCTGCTCGAAAAGGCAGTCAAGCGCGACGTTGAGAGGATAGGCGAGGCGGGCATACTCGTAGGCATCCCCTCCTTCCGCAACGCGGACACGATCGCCCACGTAGTCAGGCAGGCGGCGCTGGGCATGGTCAATCACTTTCCCCACCTGAAGCCGGTTCTGGTCAACAGCGACGGCGGCTCCACCGACAGGACCAGGGACATCGTCATCGACACCGAGGTGCCCGAGCAGGTCACCAAGATAGTGACGCCCTACGTCGGCATCGCGGGCAAGGGGAGCGCCTTCCACACCATCTTCGAGATAGCCGACCGGCTGAAGGTGAAAGTGTGCATCGTCGTCGACAGCGATCTGAGGAGCATCACGCCCGAGTGGATAAAGTGGCTCGGCGGGCCGGTGGACGAAGGCCACTACGACTTCGTGACCCCTCACTACCTGAGGTACAAGTACGACGGCACGATCACCAACGCGCTCGCGTACCCGCTCACCACGGCCATGTACGGCCAGCGCATCCGCCAGCCGATAGGTGGGGACTTCGGGCTTTCGGGCAGGCTCGCCGCAGTCTACTCGAGCCGCGACGTCTGGGAGACCGATATCGCTCGCTTCGGCATCGACATCTGGATGACGACGCTGGCCATCTGCGAGGGGTTCAGGGTGTGCCAGGCGTGCATGGGCCTGAAGCTGCACAACAACAAGGACCCGGGCAGCGACCTGGGGGCGATGTTCCGCCAGGTGGCGGGTACGATATTCGGCCAGATGAAGGTGTACGAGAAGAACTGGGAGCACGTCAACGGCTCGGTCCCCGCCCCGGTGCTGGGGGAGGAGTGCAAGGAAGAGCCCGAAGCCGCCGAGGTCTCCTACGAGAACCTGATCGACCACTTCCGCAAGGGGTACGAGGAGCTCAAGGACGTCTGGCGCATTGTAATGCGCCCCGAGAACTACCGCGAGGTCGAGTCGATCTACAAGAGCGGCGAAGACACCTTCGAGTTCTCGAACGGTCTCTGGGTCAGGACGGTGTACGACTTCGCGATCGCCTTCAACTTCGGACCGGTCAGGTGCGACGCCGTCGTCGACGCGCTGATGCCGCTTTACTGCGCGCGGACGGCGCACTTCGTTTTGAAGACTATGGACATTACTTCGTTCGAGGCCGAGATAGAGGTACAGAGGAGCGCCGAGACTTTCGAGGTGCTGAAGGACTACCTTCGTTACTACTGGAAAGAGGCTGAGGAGGCCTGTTCATAGTGGAGCACTAGAAGGGGGGGCCAGTGGATTTCGTGCCGGCGGTGTCGCCCGAGATATACGCGCAGATCGATGCGGTAGGAAGCGCCGACGTGATGGTCGCGGTGCCGGCCTATAACAGCGAGCAGACGATCTCCCATGTTATGCAGGCGCTCGCGGAGGGCATGTCGACGTTCTTCGCCGACATGCGGTGCGTACTGTTCGTCTGCGAGGGGGGCTCGCTCGACGAGACCAAGAACGTGGCCCGGATGACCGACCTCGGGCTGACCGTCGCGAAGATGATCGGCACTTACCGGGGTGATCCTGGTAAGGGGAACGCGCTGCGCGCCGTCTTCCAGGCGGCGACGGCCCTCGGCGTGAAAGGCCTTGCGCTGGTCGACGCTGACAACCGCAGCATGACGCCGGACTGGGTCAACAACCTTCTCTACCCGGTCGTCAGGGAAGGCTTCGACTACGTCACGCCCTATTACAGGCGGTACAAGTACGACGGGACCATCACCAACACCATCGTCTACCCGATGACCGCCGCCCTCTACGGCAAGAGGATCAGGCAGCCGATCGGCGGGGACTTCGGGATGTCCTCGGGCTTCATCGACCTGATGGCGAAGAGCGACGTGTGGGACAGGTTCGTCGGCCAGTTCGGCGTGGACATCTGGATGACCATCACGGCCATAACCAGCGGCGTCCGGATCTGCCAGGCGAACCTGGGTGCGAAGGTGCACGACTCCAAGGACCCGGCCTTCTCGCTGGGGCCGATGTACCTGCAGGTCCTGTCGACCATGTTCCGGTCGATGAACAAGTTCAGCGACTTCTGGGGCGGGATCGACCGCTCCGAGGAGGTCCCGCTAAAGGGCACCTCGGTGCCGTGGGAGCCCGAGCCGATCCCTATCAGCGTCACCCGGCTGGTTGAGGAGTTCAACCTCGGCATGGCGCACTTCTCGTCGCTATACCGCGAGGTGTTGAGCGAGGACAGCTACCGCAGGCTGGAGCAGATCGCGAAGTCCGAGGTGTGCCAGCCGGAAGGGTACTGCGAGTTCCATATGGAGCCGGACCTGTGGGCGCGCATCGTCTACGACCTGGCCGTCACCTTCAACTGCTGGGGCGGCAACACCCACAAGCTGATAGACCTCTCGTCGCCCTTGTATTTCGCGAACATCGCTTCTCTCGCGAACAGGACCATCGACCTCGACTACGCCGCGGCCGAGAGGGTGTTCGTCGACATCGTCAGGGCCTTCGAGAACGAGAAGGTGTACCTCGCCGAGCGCTGGAAGAAGCTGGGCGCCGGGGAGATCTGTTCGATGTGACAGCATTCGCCTCTGCGAGGCGAATGCTGTCACATCTAAACCCGGCCCTCACCTCTCTGAAACGCAAAATGGTGCCAGGCACCATTTTGCGTTTCAACCCCGAGCCGCTGTTCGTAGAACGGCGGTCGGTCATTGGGCGGCGCACGCTTGCGTGCGCCATATTTAGACCTTTAGTCAGGACCCTGAGTCACGACTGACCACGCTCAAGGCTAGATTCACGATCTGGCTCAGCCCAAAGACATCCTTATGCTGGCTTCCAGGTTCATCGGCGGCAGGTCCTCCGGGTCTATCAGGACGTCGACCACCGCAGGCCCGGTCTCGGAAAGCACCGCAGTGAGCACCGGGTCTATCTCTTCCCGCTTCGATATCCGGTAGCCGGCGCAGCCGAACAGGAGGGCGAGCTTCGCGAAGTCGGGGTTGTTGTGTTCTGTGCCGTAGATGCGCCCCCCGAACGAGAGCTTCTGCCGCACGTTCAGCACCCTGTACTGCCTGTCGTTCATCACGAACACCTTCATCCCGATGTTCTCGCGCGCGGCGGTCTCGAGGTCCTGCAGGGTCATCATGAAATCGCCGTCTCCCAGTATCGCGATGCTCATGCGGTCCGGCTCGTTCAGCTTGGCCGCCATCGAAGCGGCCAGTCCGAAGCCCATGGACCCGAAGTTGACCGTCGAGAGGAAGCTCAGCGGTTTGTTGCAGGGAAGGAACACCATGGGGAACAACAGGTGCATGCCGGCTCCCACGCTGACGATCGGGTCGTCCACCCGCCGCGAGAGCTCGGTCATCAGGAGCGCTCCGGGTGGCGCGTCGCCGGGCCGTTTGAGCGCGACCTGCTGGAGCTGGTCCCAGAGGACCCTGGCGTCTTTTAATCTCTCGTCCCATAGTGGACGGGGCGTCGAGACCCGGCCGGCCACCTTCTCAGTCGCGACAGCGAGGAAGTCCGCTACGTCGCAGTGCACCAGGTCGGACTTCGGCGCCTGCGGAGCGATGGCGGCCTCCGAGATGTTCACGACGGTTATCTTCTGAGCCGCGATCGGGAGCGTGAACTCGTAGAGGGTCATGTCGCTCAACCCCGCCCCGAGGCACAGGAGCGCGTCGCAGTTCTCGAGCGCCTTGTCGGCCGGGACGATGCCGCCTCCGAAGCCGGCGCGCCCCAGGCAGAGCGGGTGGTTCTCAGGTATGGTGCCGCGTCCGTTGCCCGTCGTGATGACCGGCACCTGCAGCGCCTCGGCGAGGCGGACGAGCCGGGGTGACGAGTGCGAATATGCGACACCGCCACCCGAGAGTATCAGCGGAAGCTCCGCCTTCTCGAGCATCTCGAGAGCCGCGTCGACACTCGAGGGATCGACCGGAGGGGGAGGGTCGGTCTTCAGCACCATGCCGGCTATGTCGACGTCGGCCTCCTCGAGCCAGACGTCTTCCGGCACCTCGATCAGCACCGGGCCGCGCGCGCCCGACATCGCCGTCCGGTAGGCCTCGGCGAAGATGGCCGGCACCTCGGCCGCCGATCCTGCGCGGTACACGCCCTTGCATATGCTGTCGAACACCTCGAGGTGATCGAGCTCGAGCATCCCGTCGCTGCCGGCCAGCTTGCGCTTGACCGCGCCGGAGATGATGATCATCGGCGAGGAGTCCTTGTACGCGTTCCCGGCCGATATCAGAGAGTTCAGGGCGCCCGGGCCCGAATGCACCAGGGTCACCCCCGGCCTGCCCTCGAGCCTGCCCTCAGCGTCCGCCATGCTGGCCGCGACCTGCTCGTGGCGGCAAGACACGTACTTTATGTTCTCGCGCTCCGCGTACAGCGCGTCGACGAACGCCAGGTTCGACGTGCCGATTATCCCGTAGACGCGCGGCGCTCCCATCTTTATCAGGCACCTGGCGAGGGCCAGCCCGCCTGCCAGTCGTTCGATCATCTCGATATCCTCCTGTCTGGATTTCCCGGCCTTACGCGGTCGGCCTCGGCCACGGCACGTCGTCGAGCATGTCTTCGGGCTTCTCGCCCGCGAGTGCCCTGGCGATGTTGCCTATCGCGAAGTCGATTATCCGCAGCCGCGACTCGTTAGTCGCTCCGGCGATGTGTGGTGTCAGTATCGTCTTCGGCGCTCCGAGCAGCGGGTTGTCTTTTGCGATCGGCTCGGTGGTGAACACGTCGAAGGCCGCGCCGTCTATGCGCTCTTCCTTCAGCGCCGCGGCCATCGCGGCCTCGTCGACGACCCCTCCGCGCGCGACGTTTATCACCACGGCGTTGTGCTTTATGCCAGCGATGCGCTCTTCGGAGAGAAGGTTCTCAGTCTCCGGTGTAAGAGGCGTGTGTATAGAGATGACGTCGGACTCGGCCAGCAGCTCGTCTATCGGCCTGTATGCTACGCCGAGTTCGGCCTCGGTCTCATCCGGCAGCCTCGCGACGTCGTAATAGACGATGCTGCAATCGAAAGCTGTTGCGCGCTTTGCGACTTCGCGCCCTATCCGGCCCATCCCGATGATGCCGAAGGTACGACCGGCAAGGTCGAAGACGCCGATGGTCGGAAGGTCGTCCTGCACCCACTCGGCCGCCTTCGTCTTCTCGTCGGCGATGATCAGCTTCTTGAGCAGGGCCAGGGCGGCCATGATCGTGTGCTCCGCCACCGATACCGAGTTGGCGCCCGCAACGTTTGCGACAGGTATCCCCTCGGCCTGCGCGGCGTCGACGTCGATGTGCTGGTACCCGGCCGAAGGCTGCTGGATCAACTGACAGCGCTTCGCCGCCTTGAGGACCTCGGCGTCCAGCAAAGTGTTCATAGTGTAGTCGCCGAGGATGAATTCGGCGTCCCTGACAGCCTCGATGAGCTCTTCTCTGCCAGCTTCCCTGGCCAGCGTGACGGCCGTGATGAGCTCGGCCTGCTCCGGCCCTGCCTTCATCGTGAAGAGGCCCAGGACGACCGCATCGGGGAGAGGGGACAAGCACAGCAGTTTCTTCTTCATATCGCACCTCCGCAACCATGGCAAAAGTCTGCTTTTAATTGTATTCCTTCTATAACGCAAAACGGTGCCAGGCACCGTTTTGCGTTTCAACCAGATGCATGACCCCACCTGCGTATTTATGAGTGTCGATCACCCCCGGTCTCTCGCATTCGCCTTCGGCGAACGTCATATCGCATCACTTGCAAAAGGGGTCAAACCTAAAAACTTGCAGAACAGGTTGTCTGGTTGGCTCAGACCGATGCAAGTTTTTAGGTTTGACCCCTTTTGCAAGATCGCTCATTCAACAGACCGGAAGTCAAGGTTTGATCCGCTGTTCACCCGGGGTGCGATTTCTTACACCGAGTCCCATGAATAGAGACCGGGTCCGAGCCCAGACTGATGGGCATGTGTGTTTATCGTCACGAAGAGGTCTCATATTCGAAAAGCGTTAGGAGTTCCTCCCAGCCTCCGCCCCGGTGGAACATTGTGAGATGACGCGTAGTCATGAATGACACGCGTCCCTCACGGGCCAGGGCCCGATATAAGACAGGAGTTGAAGGTAGCCGCCAGTCTGATCGAACAGGGGTTAAAGGTAAGCGTCCGTCTGATTGCCCAGGGTTTAGAAGTCACCGCCTGTCTGACTACCCAGGGTTTGAGGGTCACCGTCTGTTTGGTCACACACGTTGCTGGGACCAGAACCTTCTCGCGTTGTGGAGAGCGGTCGCGGCAGCGAGATCCAGTCTTAAGTTATCAACAATCCACTGCATTGAACCAGGCGATATTCCATATGTTGTGTTGTGGAGTCACGATATCCACAAAATATTCCACAAGCTAACAATCCCCATCCCAGAAAATGGCAATTCCGGGCTCGAAACGGGCTCTCATCGTTGCAGAAATAGTGGGCGTAAATGGAAAATAGGTGTTGCAATGGGGAGAGAAATGGATTAAAGTGGAGTCATGTGGCTATTAGGTTGGAGGGGAGATGCTACTCGGTTATCACAAGAGGACTATCGACCCGAAAGGCAGGATGATCCTGCCCCGGGAGTTCCGCGACGAGTTCGCGGCGGGCCTCGTGGTGACCAAAGGCCTCGACCGGTGCCTGCTCCTGTACCCGATGAAGGAGTGGGAGAACATCGTATCCAGGGTGAACGAGATGCCCGAAGGCAGCGAGGCCACACGCAAGTTCACCCGCCTCTTCTTCTCGAGCGCCAACCAGCTCATCCCGGACGGGCAGGGGAGGGTACTCATCCCGCCGCACCTCAGGGCGATGGCCGACCTGGGCAAGGACGTCGTCGTGGTGGGCCTCTCCAACAAAGCCGAGGTCTGGAACGACGAGTACTGGCGCGAGTACAGCGAAAACAGCTCGGAGCAGTTCGAACAGAGCGCCTCCGAGATAGGTTTCTAGTGTTCCGCCCCGCAGATAGCTTGAAGCACCGAGAGAGTCGGGGCGCCGCGGAGGTTCCCGTCCCACAGACGGTGCGAGCACCGAGAGCGCTGAGGCGCCCCTCCGGCAAGGCGCGCGACCGAGACGTACTCTTGCAGTACGTCGCAGGGAGTGGAACGCCGTCGGTGGGGATGCGTCGGTGTTCGAATGCCGTAGCGTCTGTGGGACGGGATACTCCAACAAGGCGCGTGACCGAGTCGTACTCGCTGAGTACTGCGAGGGAGTGGAACGACGCAGGCGTGGATGTAGCGGCGCTCGAATGCCAAGGTATCTGCGGGACGGAGCGCTAAGAGCCGTGGAGCCTCGCGACACCGGGGGTCCACGGGAGCGAGCGGCGGGTGAGCACCTGCCGGTCATGGTCGATGAGGTCCTTAACTACCTGGACCTCGAGAAAGGAAAGGTGATCGTCGATGGAACGGTCGGTTCTGGAGGGCACGCTGAGGCTATCGCACGGCGCATCTCATCAGGAGGACGCCTCATTGCTGTTGACAGGGATCAACAGGCGATCCTTCAGTCGAAGGGACGGCTGGCTCCGCTGGCTGCGCAGGTCAGTTATTACCGGGAAGATTACCGAGATATACGCCCCATCCTTGATGATGCGGGCATAGATCTCGTGGACGGCGTGCTCCTCGACATGGGCGTATCCTCGCTGCAGCTCGACGACCCCGAAAGGGGCTTCAGCTTCAGAGGCGAGGGCCCGCTCGACATGAGGATGGACGCCTCAGAGGGTGAGACGGCCGCGGACATCGTGAACAGCGCGTCCGAGGACGAGCTCACAAGGATCATGTATTCGTACGGAGAGGAGCGGTGGGCCAGGCGCATAGCTCGGTTCATAGTCGAGTCCCGGGAACGTAAGCCGATCGAGACGACCGGGGAGCTCGTAAAGGTGATCGAGAACGCGGTGCCGGCGGGCGCCAGGCGCGGCGGGAAACACCCGGCGCGCAGGACGTTCCAGGCCCTGCGGATCGCCGTGAACCATGAGCTGGACGGTTTGGAGGAGGCGATAAGGAGCGCCGTCTTTTGTCTGGCGGAGACCGGGCGGATAGTAGTGCTCTCCTACCAGTCCCTCGAGGACCGGGTAGTGAAGAACACGTTCAACTCCCTGGCAAGAGGACCTGACTTTCTGCCCGGCCCCCCCCGCCCACCTGAGCCTCCGATAGTGAAAATCCTGACGAAACGACCGGTCACGCCTGGCGAGGAAGAGCGCGAGTCCAACCCTCGCTCCAGGAGCGCGAAACTGCGGGCAGCAGAGCGTACAAGGTACTGAGTGAACATGCGGAGAAATCAAGTTAAGAGCTCTAAAGACGGGGGCGCGGAGAAAAAGCCGAAAGGCGGTCTTTCTTTCGGCTTTTTCCTGTTTGTCGTAGGCGTTGTCGCCTCCTCGATGCTGCTGATGGTGATGCTTCAGCAGTTCGCGCTCAAGAGCGACCTGTCGGCCAGGAAGACGCAGACCCGCATCAATACTGAGCTGACGAAGCAGAAGAGCCTGAGGCTCCAACTGGCGAAGCTGATGTCGCCGGGCCGCATCGAGAAGATGGCGAAAGACGATCTGGGGATGGAGGAGCCGGCCGGGGTCATCTACCTGAAGTACACGAAGGACGCGCAGGGGAACCTGGCCTGCACGAGCACCTACGAGAGCCTGGAACCGCCTCCGCCGCCGGCGGGGGAGAGCAACGCCGAGGCGGACGGCAGCAAGAGTGCCGCTGGAGCGGCGGCCGAGGAGAAGACCGCGGACAAGTCGGCGTCCGTGGCGGGAAAGGAGCCGTCCGGGACGCTGACCAAACAATAAGGGCTTTATGGCTAAAAAAGTGACCGGGGACAGACGGCTAGTCGTGGTAGCCGTCTTCTTACTTTCCGGCCTGTTGATCGTGTCGGGGAGGCTGGTCTTCCTTCAGATCATACAGGCGGGGAAATACAAGAAGCTCGCGGCCGAGCAGAGGGACGAGGTAATAACCGTCAGCCCGAGGCGCGGGACCATCTTCGACAGGGAGGGCGAGGTGCTCGCGATAAGCGAGGACGTGACCTCCGTGTACGCGACCCCTTATCTCGTCAAGAACAAGGACGACGCCGCGCGCAAGATCGCCCAGGCGCTCGGTATCGACCCGGGCGAGGTGAGGGCGAAGCTGGGCGAGAAGACGGGCTTCGTCTACCTGGCCAGGAAGGCCGACACCGCCAAGGCCAACAAGGTGAAGAAGCTCGACATCGAGGGCATCTCTTTCGTCGATGAGAGCCGCAGGTTCTACCCGATGGGCAGGCTGGCCTCTCAGGAGCTCGGGGTCGTCGACGTCGACAACAAGGGTCAGGCCGGGCTCGAGCTCTACTACCAGAAGGTGCTCGGGGGCAAGCCGGGCAAGGTGATGCTCGAGAAGGACGCGGCCGGCAACCCGATACCGGGAAGCGAGAAGACCGAGGCCGTGGCCGTTGACGGCTCCGACCTCCAGGTCACGCTCGACAAGGACATCCAGTCGTGCCTCGAGGAATCTCTCCAGAAGGCCATGGACCTCTACGGTCCGAAGGCCGCGACCGCCATAGTGATGGACCCCAACACGGGGGACATACTAGCGATGGGGAGCAACCCGACCTTCGATCCGAACAACCGGGTCAACGTCGACCCGGCCTCCATGAGGAACAGGGCGGTGACGGACGTTTATGAGCCCGGCTCGGCGATGAAGGTCGTCACGGCATCCGCGGCCCTCGAAGAGAAGATCGTTGAGCCGCAGACAGTCCTTACGGTGCCGACCTCACTCAAGATCGCGGACAGCACGTTCAAAGACGCGGAGCCGAAGCCCAACAGGCAGCTTTCGTTCATGCAGATAATCGGTGAGTCGTCGAACGTGGGCACCATCGAGGTGGCGACGGCGCTGGGCGCGGAGCGGCTCGACAAGTACCTGAGCATCTTCGGGATGGGTCACCGGACCGGCATCGATTTCCCCGGCGAGGGCTTCGGGCTGTTGCTCCCGCGGGAGAAGTGGTCGGGCACCAGCGTGGCGACCATTGCAATCGGGCAAGGCATCTCGGTGACGCCGATACAGCTCGCCTGCGCCGTGAGCGCGATCGCAAACGGCGGCCGCAAGGTCTGCCCTCACTTCCTGAAATCGAAGGTCACCGACACCGGGATGAAGGACCTCGGCCTGGGTGGCGTCGGCGAGCAGATACTGACCGGCCAGACGTGCGCGGAGATGGCCGGGATAATGATGCAGGTCGTGGCGCCCACGGGCACCGCGCCCAAGGCGGCGGTAAAGTATTACAGCGTCGCCGGGAAGACCGGCACGGCGGCCAAGGCGGTCAAGGGCGGAGGCTACGGCGGGGGCTACATGGCGACGTTCGTCGGCTTCGCGCCGGCGGAGAGGCCCCGGCTGCTCGCGATGGTCGTCCTGGACGAACCGTCACCCATATGGGGCGGCGAGACGGCGGCGCCGACGTTCAAGGACATCATGAGCTTCAGCCTGCAACACCTGAAGGTCTCCCCGAGCTGGTCGCAGCCGGGGTCGACGGACCAAAGCGGAGGTGCTCCATCCCAGAGTCCGCACGACTAGCCAAAGAGATAATAAAGTGCTCGCTCCACCGCGACGAGAGGCGTTGCCTCAAAAAGCGGCGCGGAAAGTCGGGGCACGGGCACGGCCACGCGTTGAAGGTGAGAAATGCTACTAAGCGAAATACTTGAGCCCATAGAAGAGAAGAGAGTCTCGAGGCGCGGCGACGTCGAGGTCGCCGGCCTTGCTTATGACAGCCGAGCGGTGGGGAAGGGCTTCGCGTTCTTCTGCATCAAGGGCCTGGTGACGGACGGCCACCTCTACGCCGCGCAGGCGGCCGAGTCGGGGGCGTCGGTCATATTCATCGAGCGGGAGCCCGACCAGGAACTGCCGGACGAGGTGTTCGTCGTACGGGTGCCTGACACCAGGCTTGCGCTCGCGCTCTGCTCCTCGGAGTTCTACGGCCACTCGAGCGGGCGCATGAAGCTCGCCGGCGTGACCGGGACCAACGGAAAGACCACCACGGCGTTCCTCATCGAGAACGTCATGAAAGAGACTGGCGTGAAGACCGGGCTCATCGGCACAATAGAGAACCACGTCGCCGGAAAGGTCGAGCCGGTCACCCGGACGACCCCGGAGTCGCTCGACCTCCAGAAGCTGCTGGCGAGGATGGTCGATGAGGGCGTCGGCTGCGCGACGATGGAGGTCTCGTCCCACGCGCTGGAACTTCACAGGGCGGCCGGCTGCACTTTCGAGACCGTCGTGTTCACGAACCTCACGCAGGACCACCTGGACTTCCACCTGTCCATCGAGGAGTACTTCGGAGCGAAGCGCAAGCTGTTCGAGGGCGAGGATTTCGGCGCCGGGAGGACCGCGGTCATCAACGAGGACGACGCCTTCGGACGGAGGCTTCTCGAAGAGACCGGGTTGAAGAAGATCAGCTTCTCGATAGACTCCGACTCAGACGTCCGCGCGACCGGGGTGGAGGTAACCCCGGAAGGTAACGTGTTCACGCTCGAGTACCCGGGCGGCACGCTGCCGCTCAAGACGAGGCTCAAGGGCCGGTTCAACGTATACAACTGCCTTGCGGCCGCCTCCGCCTGCATCGTGATGGGTGCCGGCGCGGACAGCCTGAAGATCGGACTCGAGACCCTGGCCGGAGTCCCCGGAAGATTCGAGAGCATCGATTGCGGGCAACCCTTCAACGTGATAGTCGACTACGCGCACACACCGGACGGTGTCGAGAACCTGCTGCAGGCATGCAGGGAGGTGGCGCAAGGCCGGGTCATCGTCGTAGTAGGCTGCGGCGGCGACAGGGACCGCGGGAAACGCTCCCTGATGGGCAGGGTAGGGGCCGAGCTTTCAGACCTTTGCATAATCACGTCCGACAATCCGCGCAACGAGGACCCGGAGTCGATCATCGAGATGATACTCGAAGGCGTCCGCTCCGAGTTCCCTCCGGAGAGGTACGAGGTCGAGGTCGACCGCCGGAAGGCGATCCGGCGGGCGATAGAACTGGCGCGGCCGGGCGACCTGGTCGCGATCGCGGGAAAGGGGCACGAGAGCGGCCAGATATTCGCGAGCGGCGTGATACCTTTCGACGACCGGCAGGTCGCGCGCGGGGCGCTGGAGGAGGTGCTCGGTGAGACCTGTTAGCGTCTCGGACGTCGCCCGTGCGACCGGTGGAGAGCTGCGCCAGGGGACGGGCACCGTGGTGAAGTCGGTCTCGACCGATACTCGCTCGCTCAAAAAATGTGACCTCTTCGTCGCGCTCAAGGGCGAGAGGTTCAACGGCCACAAGTTCCTCGAGGCCGCCGCGAAGGCAGGGGCGTCGGCGGCGGTCGTGCAGAGGCGGGACCGCAACTGGAGGCCCTTCGCGGCCGAGCGGCCGGACTTCACCCTGATAGTAGTGGACGACACGCTCGAGGCGCTGATCGACATCGCGGCCATGGTGCGCGAAGGCCTGGACGTGACGGCAGTCGCGATAACGGGCAGCACCGGCAAGACCTGCACGAAAGATTTCCTGGCCTCGATAATGTCGCGCAGCGCGAGAGTCACATCCCCGAAGGGCAGCTACAACAACGAGATCGGTGTGCCGCTGACCGTCCTCGGTGCCGGCGAACGGGACTCGGTCCTGGTGGTCGAGGTTGGCGCACGGCACGTGGGAGACATAGACAGGCTGGCAAAGGTCGTCATGCCGTCCGCGGGGATAATCACGAACATCGGGGTCACGCACCTCGAGGAGTTCGGGAGCAGGGAGGCGATCCTCGAGGCCAAGTCGGAGCTCGCGAGGATGCTGCCGCCGGACGGGACACTATTTCTCAACGCCGACGGCGTCCCTAAAGGGAAGATAGCTCGCAGGACCAGGGCGCGGGTCTTCACGTTCGGGACGGGCAGGAGCGCCGATTACCGGGCGGTCGACATCGAGGTGGATAAAAAAGGAAGGGCGTCCTTCTCCATAGTGGGCCAGGGGCTCTCCGTGGACGTGAAGTTGAAGACGCCCGGAAGGCACCAGGTCGAGAACGCCATGGCCGCCGCCGCCTGCGCTTCACAGCTGGGGGCGTCCCCGTCGGACATCGTGAAGGGACTCGAGCGCGCGAAGCTGTCGCCCTGGCGCATGGAGTGTGTCGACGCGCCCGGGGGCTACACGGTCATAAACGACGCGTACAACGCCAGCCCGCAGTCGATGAACGCTGCGATCGCCGCGCTCACGGATATTTCGGCGGACGGCAGGGCGATAGCGGTCCTGGGCGACATGAACGAGCTCGGGCGCGAGAGCGTCTCCCTTCACCGCGAGGTCGGCGAGACGCTGGCCGGCAGCGGCGCCGACGTCCTGATCGCCGTCGGCCGAAAGGCCAGGGGATTCGTCGATTCATGGGTCGAGTGCGGCCTTCCGAGCGGGAGCGCGTTCGCGTGCGCCCGGCCGGAGCGTGCATCCGAGATCCTGTCGCAGATCGTCGAGCCCGGTGACGTGGTGCTCATCAAGGCCTCCAGGGCCGTAGGCCTGGAGTCGGTCGCGGGCGATGCGTGCCGCGAGGGGTTCGCGAAGTCTGGAGCGGTCGATGGTTAAAGTACTCATCGCCGCCACCATCGCCGCCCTGATGACCATCGCGGGCACCCCGTTACTGATCAGGCTGCTCAGGCGGGTCGACGCGGGCCAGGTGATAAGGGAGGACGGCCCGCACGCGCACTTCGTGAAGAAGGGGACGCCTACCATGGGCGGCATCCTCATAGTGCTCAGCACGGTGATCGCCTTCCTGGCCGTATCCAACCTCACGGCGGTCGGCTTCCTGGTCATCGGGACCATGGTGGCCTGCGCGCTGCTCGGCTTCGCGGACGATTTCATACAGGTGAGGAAGAAGCGGTCGCTCGGGCTCAAGCCCTCATTCAAGTTCGCGGGACAGATCGTGATAGCGATAGCGTTCGCCTTCGTCGCCACCCACTACTGCCACGTGCCGGCGAAGCTCAGCTTCATCGGGGAGTTCGGCTTCTCGCTCGGCTGGTTCTTCTTCGTGTGGGTCTTCATCATGATAGCGGCCGAGTCGAACGCGGTGAACCTCACCGACGGGCTCGACGGGCTCGCCACCGGCTCGATGATACTGGTGATGGTGGCCTACCTGCTGATAGCGTTCACGATGTTCCGACACCCGGTGAGCCAGCACCCGAACTTCTACGCGTTCTCGGGAAAGACGGCGCTGGACGTCTCGATAATAACCGGCGCGATACTTGGCAGCTGCGTCGGCTTCCTCTGGTGGAACGCCGCGCCCGCCCGCATATTCATGGGAGACACCGGCTCGCTCGCCCTGGGCGGCGCGCTGGCCGCGATAGCAATAGTGACGAGGACACAGCTCCTCCTGATAATCCTCGGCGGCCTCTTCGCCATCGAGGCGCTCTCGGTGGTGATCCAGGTCGGCGTGTTCAAGCTCACCGGCGGTAAACGGGTGTTCAAGATGGCGCCCATCCACCACCACTTCGAGCTCGGGGGGTGGTCGGAGTTCACCGTGATAATCCGGCTGTGGATCGTCGCGGGTTTCTGCGTCCTCATAGGCTTCGCGATCTTCTATATAGATTTCGTCTCGAGGGTACCGGGGCCGAAATGATCGAGCTAAAGGGTTCGAACGTGCTGGTCGTCGGCCTCGGGGACAGCGGGCTCGCCGCCGCGAAGGCAGCGAGCGGGCTGGGTGCCTCTGTGACTGTGATCGACTCTTCTTCGGACCCCGGCAGGGCCGACGCGAAGGGCGAGCTGGTGTCTCTCGGCATCGACGTGTCGCTGGGCGTCTCGGTGCCGGCGGACGTCAAGGTCTACGACCTGCTGATCGCGAGCCCCGGAGTGCCGGGCGGCGCTCCGCCGTTGCAGGCGGCGAAGGACGCCGGGGTAGCAGTGATCAGCGAGCTGGAGCTCGGCTTCAGGATGCTCGATAACGATTTCGTGGCGGTCACCGGGACGAACGGAAAGACGACCACCACGGAGCTCGCGGCCGCCATGCTCACGTTCGACGGACGGCGGGCGGTGCCCTGCGGGAACATCGGCGACCCGGTAGCCGGCCTGCCCGGGCGGGTGTCGGCCGACGACGTGATGGTCGCCGAGGTCTCGAGCTTCCAGCTTGCGAACATAGTGGAGTTCAGGCCACGCGTCGCGGTGATACTCAACATCGCGCCGGACCATTACGACTGGCACGCCGACTTCGACGAGTATTTCGCGGCCAAAGCGAGGATCGTGGAGAACCAGGGCCCGGAAGATTTCGTGGTCTTCAACGAGGAAGACGGCCACTGCCGCGCGATCGCGCTGACCGCCCTGTCCAGGGCGGCCGGGTTCGACGGCGCGCCGGGGACAGGGACGTGGATCGAGCGCGACACGATCATGGCCGGGCCGCCTGTCATCGACGAGGCGGTCGAGCTGCTGCCGGTGTCGGAGGTGCGGCTCGTCGGCCGGCACAACCTGCACAACATAATGGCCGCGGCCGGCGCGGCGCTGGCGCTGGGCGGTACGCCCGGGAGGGTCAGGGAAGTCGCCTCCACTTTCGAGGGGCTGGAGCACCGGATGGAGCCCGTCCTCGAGCTGGAGGGCGTCACCTTCTATAACGACTCGAAGGCCACCAACCCGCACGCGGCGCTTCACGCGCTCTCATCGTTCGAGGGACCCATCGTCCTGATATCGGGGGGCCGCAACAAAGGCCTCGAGTTCGACGAGCTGGCGAGCGCGATCTCCGCGCGGGTGGACGAAGGTACACTCGCCGGCGTGGTGCTGGTGGGGGAGAGTTCGCCGGAGATGGAATCCTGCATAGCGGCCGAGTCGGCCGAGGCGAGCGCGGTAACCTTTACCTGCGCCGGCCTCGAGGATGCCGTCGAAAGAGCGTTCTCTATATGTCCGCGCCCGGGCGTGGTTCTCTACTCGCCTGCGTGCGCGTCGTTCGACATGTTTGATGATTACAAGCACAGGGGGCGCGCGTTCAAGGAAGCAGTGAGGGGGCTCAGCAGATGAGCCGGGGCGCGACCGGCGCGGCAAGGAAGCCGCAGCCTTCACCGCAGATGAAGCGGCCGCGGCCGGTTCCTGTCTCCGGCAGGGCACAGCCACGGGATAACCGGCGGGGCAGGCCAGCGGAAGCGCCGCGCAAACTGAAGCCGCTCGAGAAGCCGGGCAGGTCGACCGGGAGCGGGAAGACCGCGAGGGCACGCGACCAGAAGAAGGGGAGGGCCACCAGGGGAGACTCGAAGTCCCGCCGCGCGTCGGCGGCCAAGAGGAGCCAGGTCTCCACCAACCAGCTCTCGTACTTCGTGCTTGTCCCCACGGTCCTGCTGCTGTGCCTCGGGCTGGTCATGGTCTTCTCGGCGGGCACCATCTTCGGTCTTCAGGGCGGCAGCGCCTACAAGGTGTTCGTACAGCAGGTCTGCTGGGCGGTGCTGGGACTCGGTTTGATGATCTTCTTCTCGCGGTTCGACTATCACAAGCTGGGCAAGATCTCGTGGGTAGGGGTGATCGCGTCCATAGTCATGCTCTGCGCGGTCCTCGCCATCGGCACGGTGGTGGGCGGCGCGAGGCGCTGGATCTCGCTCGGCCCGCTGAACGTGCAGCCTACCGAGATCGCGAAGTTCACGGCGGTGATCTTCGCCGCCTACGTGCTGGCGATGAAGGGCGACAGGCTCAAGAAGTTCTCGCAGTTCGCGATCCCGGTCCTGTTGCTGGTGGCGATCGAGGGCGGGCTCATCCTGATGCAGCCCGACCTGGGGAGCGCCCTGGTCCTCTCGTTCTCGGTGTTGCTGGTCGCCGGACTCTCGCAGGCCAGGCCGAGGCACATTGCGGCGGTATGCGCCGTGGGCGGGTCGGCGGCGGTCGCCGCGATGATCGCGGCGCCTTACAGGCGCGCACGTCTGTTCTCGTTCATCAACCCGTGGAAGAGCCCGCGCGGCTATGGCTATCACGTGATACAGTCCTACATCGCTCTCGGCACCGGCAACATCAAGGGCGTCGGGATCGGCATGAGCACTCAGAAATTCCTTTACCTCCCCAACGCCCACACCGACTTCATCTTCGCGATCATCGGCGAGGAGCTCGGGCTCGTCGGCACGATGACGGTCGTGATACTGTTCGGGATCCTCGCGGCAGGCGGATTTCTCATCGCAAAGCGGGCGAAGGACGACCTCGGCAGGCTTCTGGCGGCCGGCATCGTCGGCCTGATCGTGATACAGGCCATCGTCAACATGGGCGGAGTGGTCGGCGTGTTGCCGATCACGGGGGTACCCCTTCCGCTCGTGAGCGCCGGAGGCTCGAGCCTTTGCATCTGCATGGGATGCATCGGCATCCTGCTCAACATCGCGACCCAGGCGAAAGCGGGCCGGGCGCGCTCATGAAGCTACTGGTCAGCGGAGGCGGCACCGGGGGCCATATCTATCCAGCCATCGCGGTCGCGCGGCGTCTCACCAACGAGATCCCATCAGCCGAAGTGCTTTTCGTCGGCTCGTCCACCGGGCCGGAGAAGGAGGCGGCGAGCGATGCCGGGCTGCGCTTCGAGGGCATCGACCTGAAGGGCTTCGCCGGCAAGTCTCCAGTCGAGCGGGTGAAGGCGCTGGGGCTATTCGCCAGAGGGACGCTGCGCGCCAGGAAGGTCGTAAGAGACTTCGAGCCGGACTGCGTCCTCGGGACCGGAGGATACGCGGCCGCCCCGGCCTGCGTGGCCGGTGTCGTGTCACGCCGTCCGCTGGTGCTGCTGGAGATGAACGTCGAGCCCGGGATAGTGACCAGGATGCTTGCCCGGAAGGCGGACGCCGTTGCTGTCGCCTACCCGGCGACACGCGACCTCATCCGCCGGACCAGGGCCGTGGTGACCGGCGTTCCCGTCCGCCCTGAGATAGAGTCGCTGGGTGACGATCTCGCGAGGGAGCGGGTAAGGAAAGAGGGGATCGAGACGTTCCGCCTGGAGGAAGGGCGCAGGACCCTTCTGGTTTTCGGCGGCAGCCAGGGCGCGAAGGCAATCAATCAGGCGGTCTTCGACGCGCTGCCTTCGCTGAAGGACCGGGGTGACTTGCAGGTCCTGCACGTGGTAGGCAGGGGATGGATGGACGAAGCCGGCCTGGCATGCGACGCCGTGGAAGGAGCCGACCTCATATACCGGCCGGTCTCCTACGTCGAGAGGATATACAAGGCTTATGCGGTCTCCGACCTCGCTCTCTGCCGCTCCGGCGCCGGCACTATCGCCGAACTCAATGCCGCGCGCCTCCCGTCAGTCCTGGTGCCTTTTCCTTACGCGACAGGCGGCCACCAGGATAGCAACGCCGAGCAGGCCTGCGAAGCGGGCGCGGCGGTCATCGCGCGGCAGGTGGGAGACTCAGCCGCAGCGGCACTGGAGGTGGCGCTCACGACCCTCGAGGACGAGGAGTCGCTCGCGAGGATGGCGGAGGTGGCGGGAAAGCACGCGGGCTCCGGCTCAAAAGGAGTCATGGCGCTGATTGAAGAAGTGATGGGCGTGGCGCACGGGTCAACGGAAAATGGACGACATGAACACTGAGATAGATCTGGACAGGCTCGATAAGGCCAAGCCGATACACATGGTCGGCATCGGCGGCGCGGGAATGAGCGGTATCGCTACCGTCCTGCTGGCGATGGGCTTTCACGTCGATGGCTCTGACATAAAGGAATCGCCGAACATCAGGAGGCTGCGCGTTCTCGGTGCCACCGTCGGGATAGGGCACAGGGCCGACAACGTGAGGACGCCCTCGCTCGTGGTGGTCTCGAGCGCCATCAGGGACGACAACCCCGAGCTGGTCGAGGCTCGCCGGAAGGGGATCCCGCTCGCCGCCCGGGCCGAGATGCTCGGCGCGATCATGTCCACCAGGCGCGGCATCGCGGTGGCAGGCACGCACGGCAAGACCACGACTTCGTCACTGGTCGCCCAGGTGCTCTATGGCTGTGGCGCGGACCCGTCCTTCCTGATAGGCGGCGAGCTGAACGAGATCGGCGGCAACGCACGTTACGCCTCCGGCGAGTTCCTGGTCGCCGAGGCGGACGAGAGCGATGGATCGCTCTTATACCTGCGTCCCGAGGCCGCGATACTGACAAACGCCGACGTCGACCACGTCGATTACTACGAGGACGGAGACCACGTCGGACGCGTGTTCGGCGAGTTCCTCACTAACGTCACCGGCTTCGCGATCGTGTGCCGCGACGACGAGAGGGCACGCGACACGGCGGTCGGATACGAGAAGGAAGGCGGGAAGGTCATCTACTACGGCACGACAGCTGAGTCCCGCTACACTTTCGACAATCCCGTGAGCTCGGTCGCAGGCGTGGAGTTCGACGCGTTCAAGGACGGCGCGCCACTGGGGAGAGTCCGCTGCGCGGTACCGGGCATACATAACGCGTACAACGCCCTTGCCTCGGTGGCGATGGGCATCGAGCTCGGATTCGAGGCGGCAGAGGTCATCCGATCGCTCGGGGATTTTCGCGGTGTAAGGCGCAGGTTCGAGACCGTCGGGTGCGCGGCGGGAATAACCGTGATAGACGATTACGCTCACCACCCCGCCGAAGTCTCCGCGGTGATGGCGGCCGCCAGGGAGATCGCGGACGGAAGGATCGTGGTCGTGTTCCAGCCGCACCGCTACTCTCGCACCAGGACTTTTGCCCCCGACTTCGCGAAAGCGCTATCGGAGGCTGACGTCGTGGTGATAACGGACGTGTACGCGGCCGGCGAGGATCCCGAGCCCGGCGTCAGCGGCCAGCTCATCGTCGACTCGCTCGACGGCTCCGGCGCCGAGGTCTGCTACGTCCAGAACCGCGCGGAGCTGGCGCGCTCCGTGGTACCCCTGCTCCAGGCGGGCGACACAGTCTTCACGATGGGCGCCGGCGATGTCACGCAATGCGCGCGGGAGATCCTCGAGCTCCTGGAAGAGTGAGGTGCGGCGCCCGTGGACGAGTCACTGCGGCCTCTTCTCGAACTCGAAGGGGTAAGGGCGCGCCCTGATTTCCCCGCTTCCCGGATAACCACCTGGGGCACCGGGGGCCCCGTGCTGCTGGTGGACGTCTCCACGATGAGCGCGCTGCTCGAGGCGATGAATATCGCGGGAGACAGCGGCGCGGGCATGGTGGTGCTCGGCAACTGCTCGAACGTCCTCGTTTCCGACGAAGGACTTTCCCAACCCTGCATCCGGCTGACCGGCGAGTTCACCTCTGTATATATAGAGGGAGGATCGCTGATAGCCGGCGCGGGCGCGGGCCTGCCCGCCATCGCGAGCCTCGCGGCCGCCGACGGGATGTCAGGCCTCGAGTTCCTGGCGGGAATACCGGGCACGGCCGGCGGCGCGGTGGCGACCAACGCCGGGGCCTTCGGAAACTCCATGGCTCGCGCGCTGGAGGCCGTGAGCGGCGTCGAAAATAAAGGGCGCCCGGTTGCGCTAGATTCGTTCGAGGACCTTTACCGCGGGAGCCTCGTCGCGGACGGGACGGTCGTCACCTCGGTTCGGCTGCGGGTGAATCCCTCGGACGAGGCGGAGGTCAGGAAAGAGATGTCGCGGATGAAAGAGGAGAGGTCCGCGAGCCAGCCGTGGGGCGCCAGGAGCGCGGGCTCTGTCTTCAAGAACCCCCCTGGAATGTCCGCCGGCAGGCTGATAGACGGATGCTCCTTGAAGGGCACAAGAGTCGGCGGCGCCAGGGTTTCAGCGGTGCATGCGAACTTCATAACCAACGAGGGGAGCGCGACGTCGAAAGACATACTGGATCTGATGAGGCTCGTCAAGAGAACCGTCCTCGAGAAGCAAGGCGTTGAGCTCGAGCCCGAGGTCCGCCTGCTCGGATTTGAAAGGGAGGCGCTTTGAGTAAGGTCGCGGTCCTGATGGGTGGCACGAGTGCGGAGAGGGAAATCTCGCTCGAGACCGGAGCGTCGATAGCGGGTGCCCTGCGCGAGCTCGGTCACGAGGCGATAGAGGTCGACTCCGGCCCGGACCTGGCCGCGAAGCTGGCGAAGTCGAAGCCCGACGCCGCGTTCATGGCGTTGCATGGCAGGGGCGGCGAGGACGGGACCGTCCAGGGCCTGCTCGAGATAATGAGGATCCCTTACACCGGCTGCGGTGTGTTCGCCTGCGCCGCGACCATGGACAAAGTGGTCACGAAGCACCTGCTCGATTATAACGGGGTGCCGGTCGCCCCGGACCGCGTGTTCACCGAGGGAGACCTCCTCGACGCCGCGACCATCGTCGCGGAGGAGCTGTCCTTCCCGGTCATGGTGAAGCCCGCCTGCGAGGGATCGAGCATCGGCGTGGCCCGAGCTGACGACGCGGCGGCGCTCAACGCGGCCCTGCGAGAAGTGTTCGAGATCGACGACCGCGCCCTGGTCGAGAAGTTCATCGAAGGCCGGCTCTTCACTATCGGGATCCTGGGCGTCGAGGAGCTCGTGCTGCCGGTGCTCGAGATATCGATGAGGGACGGCTTCTACGATTTCGATGCCAAGTACAACCCGGGGAGGTCGATCTACGAGGTGCCCGCCCGACTTCCGGAGGAGGTCTCCGAGTACATGCAGGCGATGGCGCTCGACGCCTTCCACGCTCTCCAGTGCAGCGGCGTATCGAGGATAGACTTCATGCAGGACGCCGCGAGTGGCGACATCTTCTGCCTGGAGATAAACACAATCCCGGGGATGACCGCCCTCAGCAATTTCCCGATGGCGGCGGCCGCCGCCGGGATAGACTTCAAAGGCGTCGTGGCGATGGTCCTGGAGACGGCCTCGCTGAAGATAAACACCCGCGGCGGACCGTCTTGAGAAGACTCGAGAGGCACCCCGAATCGAGGAACATCTTAAAGGGTGTCATCATCATCGTCGTCCTGCTCGTCGTAGTCACTGGCGGTGTCGGCGTCTACCTCGCGTTCTTCACCGGCACCTGCCGGATATCGAAGGTGGAGATAACCGGCAACGTGAACCTGCCGGCCGATTACATCAGGAAGCTCTCCGGGGTCGACTCGTACAAGAACCTGCTGACCCTCCCCACCGGAAAGCTCGTGAAGAACCTCGAGAAGGACGCGTGGATACACAAGGCCGAGGTATCGCGGAAGCTACTGCACACGGTCAGGATAAAGGTCACCGAATCCGTCCCGACGGTGATGTTGGACTGCAAAGGGACGGGATATCTCGTCGACGGCTACGGAAGGGTGATCGTCGGCGCTTCGCTGGGTGACTTCAAGAACCTGCCGCGCGTCGACGGCGGGAAGATGGGCAAGCCGCAGGTCGGCTCGGTGGCGAACAACGCGCGGGTGCTCCAGTGCATCAAGCTCATCTCCGCGATGCCTGACATGGTTCAGAGCACTCTGCTCCTCGCCAACCCGTTCGACGGCCGCGGCTACGTCTTCAACACCAGGCCCGGTTTCCAGGTGATCTACGGGCCCGCCACTCTGCAGAAAGAGAAGAATTCCGTGCTGGAAGCCATCATCGCCGACCTGGGAAACAATTCCAGGAGCGCCGCATACATCGACGTCCGGGTGCCCGACGCACCGGTCGTAAAACTCAACTGACGCCCACCGCTTGACTTCAGCTTGCGCGACTCTGTACCGCCAGCTATACTAAAGCCTTAACCAAGGTTAAGATATATGTTTAGTATACGGTGATTAGCTGTATTGAAAACTCTCACTCATGCCCTGAACCAATCGATCGAAGGTGAGAGAGAAGTGAACGCTCGGGAAGGCCGAAAGGCCGGGGCGGAAGCGAAAGGAAGCTGTCATGCCTGAGGACTTGAAGCAATTCTTCGCGGTCATTAGGGTGGTGGGCGTCGGGGGCGGCGGCAACAACGCCATCAACCGCATGATAAGGGACGGGATGACCGGCGTTGACTTCATAGCGGTCAACACGGACGCACAGGACCTTTTGGCGTGCGACGCCGATGTGAAGATAAGCATCGGTGAAGAGCTCACACACTTCCTCGGGACCGGCAACCAGCCGGAGATCGGCCGCGCAGCCGCCGAGGATCACAGGGACGAGATCAAGGAAGCCCTCAAGGGCAGCGACATGGTCTTCATCACGGCCGGCGAAGGCGGAGGCACCGGGACCGGCGCCGCTCCGGTAGTCGCCGACGTGGCGCGCGAGATAATGGCGCTCACGATCGGAGTGGTGACGAAGCCGTTCGAGTTCGAGGGCACGTACCGCCGGAGGCAGGCGGAGGAAGGCGTCGAACTCCTGCAGGAGAAGGTAGACACCCTGATAATCATCCCGAACGACAAGCTCTTCGAGCTTACCGACGCTCGAATAAGCATCGACGAGGCTTTCCATAAGGCGGACGAGGTCCTGCGCTACGGCGTCCAGGGCATCACCGACCTGATCAACGTCCCCGGGCTCATCAACCTCGACTTCGCGGACATAAAGAAGATCCTCTCCATCCCGGGCTCCGCGCTCCTGGGCGTGGGCGAGGCAAGCGGTGAGGAGCGGGCGATCAAGTCCGCCGAGAACGCGGTGTCGAGCCCGTTGCTCGAGTCCTCGATAGACGGGGCGCAGGGCGTCATCATCAACATCACCGGCGGCCCGGACCTCTCACTGCAGGAGGCCAGGGACGCGGCGGAGATAATCAGGGGCGCATGCGACAGCGATTCCGAGGAGATCTTCGGCGTAATTATCGACCCGAACCTGCACGACAAGATCAAGGTCACGGTCGTAGCCTCAGGCATAGAGCCCGGCAGGCTCGGATTTGCGAGGCCGGCGCGTGCCGCCGCCGCACCCAGGCGCAGGGCAGAGGCGGAAGTCGAAGAGGAACGCGAACCGGTGCGCGAGCGCGAGCGTCCCACGAGGGAGCGCGACCGCGGTAAGACCATCTTCGAGGAAGAGGACATAACCATACCTCCGTTCTTGAGGAACAGGTAAAGGTAAAGTTCAACTTCACTCTTTTCTAAATATCTCTAGTTGCCGTTGACGTTTATTTTTTTCGTGTCCGGACAGCCAACAAACCGTCTTTTTCCAAAGGGCTGCGGCGCATCAGCAAAGAAACTCTTTGAGAAGTCAGACCGCTACTGAACTGGAGAGATGATGCTCGATATAGAAGGTGTTCCTGAGAGATACAGGGCGGTCATCAAGATCGTCGGCGTCGGCGGGGGCGGGAACAACGCTTTGAACAGCATGGTCGACGCGGGGATCCACGGCGTGGAGTTCATCGGGATAAACACTGACGCCCAGGCCCTCAAGGGATGCCGTGCGGACGTCAAGATCGCGCTGGGGCCCGAGCTGACCCTGGGCCTCGGGGCCGGGAACGACCCGGCGATCGGCGAGGCCGCTGCGAAGGCATCCGCAGATGACATCAAGGAAGCCGTCAAGGGCGCCGACCTGGTCTTCGTGACCGCCGGCAAGGGCGGCGGGACCGGCACCGGCGCGACTCCCATCGCCGCCGAGATCGCCCAGGAGACTGGAGCTCTCACGGTGGGCGTCGTCACCAGGCCTTTCACCTTCGAGGGGCGCAAGAGGCAGGACCAGGCCGATGAGGGCATCGAGAGGCTGAGGGACTGCGTGGACACGCTGATCATCGTCCCGAACGACAGGCTGCTCGAGGTCGCAGACAACATCCCGGTGGTGGAAGCCTTCAGGCTGGCGGACGACGTGCTGAGGCAGGGCGTCCAGGCGATCACCGAACTGATAACGGAGCGGGGCCTGATCAACGTGGACTTCGCCGACGTGAGGCATATCCTGAGCGAGTCGGGGACGGCCCTGATCGGCATCGGCCGGTCGACCGGCACCGAGCGCGGCAGGCAGGCGGCCATGAACGCCATCGACAGCCCGCTGCTCGAGTCGTCTATCGACGGCGCGCGCAGGGTGCTGCTGAACATATCGGGCGGCAGCGACCTGGCCCTTCACGAGGTCAACGAGGCGGCGGAGATAGTGGCCGGCGCCGTAGACCCCGAGGCGAACATGATCTTCGGAGCGATACTGGACGAGCGGCTGGCGGAACAGGTCAAGGTCACCGTCATCGCCAGCGGGTTCAGCGAGCGGCCGGCGGCGCGCGTGGAGCGCACGGTGCAGGCGGTCTCGACCAGGAAGGCGAAGCAGGCGGCACGGGTCGAACAGGCGGCCCCGGAGCCGGTGGACATACCCTCCTTCCTGCGGAACCGCTGAGCAAGGCCGGGCCGGCTCGGATATAATCGAATCGGATTCGAACGCGTGGTCGAAGGCCACGCTTGATTTATTTATTGGAGGAAATATTTGCGAGGAGCGGTCAGCTCCTCCGTCTGGCCCGAGCTCAAGGGACTGCTGCTCGACGTAGAGCGGCCGAGCCGGTACCTGGGCGGCGAGTTCAATTCCCCTGACATCACCCCCTGCGGTGTTGCGGTGGCTCTCGCGTACCCCGACGTCTACGAGATCGGGGCATCGCACCTGGGCCTCGCGATCCTCTCCGAGGTCGTGAACTCCCTGGACGACGCCTCCTGCGAGAGGGTGTACTCACCGTGGACCGACATGGAGGCTCTGATGCGGGAGCGCGGCATCCCGCTCTTCACACTGGAGACGCACCGCCCTGTCGCGGAGCTCGACATCTTCGGGATATCGCTTCCGCACGAGCTGACCTATACCAACGTCCTCAACCTGATAGATCGTGCCGGCATCCCGATCCACTCGAGAGACCGGGCCTCGGGCCCGCTTGTCATCGCGGGAGGTTGCGGGGCGGCGAACCCCGAGCCCCTGGCCGACTTCTTCGACCTCTTCGTACTCGGGGAGGCGGAGGAGCGGATCGCCGAGCTCGTGGAGCTGGTCGGGATGGCAAAGGAAGAAGGCCTGAGCCGGGACGAGGTGCTCGCGAGAGCATCGCGCCTGAGGGGTGTCTACCGGCCCTCGGCCTACCAGGTCTCGTACGAGGAAGACGCGACGATCGACGGGGTGTCGCCGTCCGATGGGGCGCCGGCCACCGTCTGCAAGAACATCGTTGATATCGAGGAGTGGAGCTACCCGCGCCGGGTCATCGTACCGCACTGCGAGGCGGTCCACGACCGGCTGAACGTCGAGCTGTTCCGGGGCTGCACCCGCGGGTGCAGGTTCTGCCAGGCCGGCATGGTCTACAGGCCGGTGAGGGAGAGGTCGCCGGAGGAGGTCGCGCGCATGGTCGAGACGCTTTCGCGCGCCACCGGCTACGAGGAGGTGTCACTCTGCTCGCTCTCGTCGGCGGACTACTCCCGTATCTCCGACGTCGGGGCGGCCGTGTCGGACATCTGCTCGGAGAACAAGATGCAGCTCTCGCTGCCGTCGCTACGGATGGACAGCTTCTCGGTGGAGCTCGCCTCGCGGGTATCCCGCGGCCAGAGGGGCGGGCTGACGTTCGCGCCCGAGGCCGGGAGCGAGAGGCTTCGCCGGGTCATCAACAAGCCGCTCTCCGAGACGGAGATGATCGACGCCGTCCTCGCCGCCTCGCGGGCCGGGCGAAAGAGGATGAAGCTATATTTCATGATCGGGCTGCCGACCGAGACCGACGCCGACGTGGAGGAGATATCGGAGCTGGTGTTCAGGCTGCGGCAGGCCGTCAAGGCCGAAGGCATGGGGACACCCGGGTTCAACGTAAGCGTCTCGACCTTCGTGCCGAAGGCGCAGACCCCTTTCCAATGGGCGGCGCAGGACACCGCCGAGACCGTCAGGCGCAAGCAGGACATCCTGAAGCGCACGCTGCGTGGAAAAGGGCTGAAGCTATCGTGGCATGACTCGTCGATGAGTGAGGTCGAAGGGCTCATCGCACGGGGCGACCGCAGGGTCGGCGCCGCCATCGAGAGCGCCTGGCGCTCGGGCGCCCGTTTCGATTCCTGGTCGGACCACTTCGACTACGGCAGGTGGCTCGCCGCGTGCGCCGCGACCGGAGTGGACCCGGACTTCTACGCCTACAGGCGACGCGAGACCTCGGAGACGATGCCGTGGGACCACGTCAGCTACGGCGTCGACCGGGACTTCCTGGTCAAGGAGTTCGAGCGGGCCGTCGCGGGTGAGACCACGCCCGACTGCCGGTGGGACGAGTGCACGCAGTGCGGCGTCTGCGACGCGCTGGACACCGAGCCGGTCCTGAGAGGTGAGAGGGCATGAGTAACGGCGACTCGCTGAGGCTCAGGGTCCAGCTGACCAAGGAGGGCACGGCCCGGTACCTGTCGCACTCCGAGTTCCAGAGGAACCTGATGCTCGCCGCAAGGCGTGCGAGGCTGCCTCTTGCGTACTCCGAGGGCCACCACCCGAAGATGAAGATATCCCTCTCTCCTCCGCTGCCGATAGGCGTGACGAGCGAGGGCGAGCTGGTCGATTTCGCGCTGGACTCCTACGTCTCGGGGGCCGAAGCGGAGAAGAGGCTTGGCGAAGTCCTGCCTCCCGGGATCGCCGTGGTGAAGGCGCGCCTGCTGGGTGCCGGCTCGCGGCCGGTGGGCAAGCTCATAGACACCGCGGTTTACGTTGCTTTCCTTCCGCCGGCGGCCGGCGGCGAAGGTGAATGGAAAAATGCGGTTGAACAATTCCTTAGGAGCGATACAGTCGAGTTCGAGAGGGTGCAGCCGCGGAGGACCCGCACTCTCGACCTCCGGCCCGGGGTTCATTCCCTGGACGCGTCCGCCGGTGAGGGAGGCGGGGTCGCCGTCAGGATGGCCCTCGACGACGGGACCGGAGGCACGGTGAAACCGTGGGAGGTCCTCCAGGTGCTGGCCGGAATGGCGCCCGGAGCGGGCGAGAGCTGGCGTGAAGCCAGGGTGCACCGGCTGGGAGTATATACGCGGCGGGGGGAGCGGCTTCTCTCGCCTATGGACGCAGGACCGAGGAGGCCGGCAGTATGACGGCCAGTTGGGGGTGTTCCTCGCTTTGAAGAAAGCCAAGACCGAGATGATCGTGAGCGCCGACCGCGCCCAGGCGAGGGTGGCGATACTGGAAGACGACAAGCTCGCAGAGATCTACATCGAAAAACACAAGAAGAGGTCCGTGGTGGGGAACATATACGTGGGGCGCATAACGACGGTGCTCCCCGGCATGGGCGCCGCCTTCGTGGACATCGGCGTCGGCAAGAACGCACTACTCTACCTCCAGGACCTGGTGATCATGGAGGACGGGTCGCACGTCAGGCCGCGCAAGATCGGCAAGGCGCTGAAGGCGAACGACTCCATAACGGTCCAGGTCATAAAGGACCCGATGCAGGGCAAGGGCGCCAGGCTCACCACCTACATAAGCCTCGCGGGCAGGCTGATGGTCTACATGCCGCAGAGCCAGAGGTCGGGCGTGAGCCGCAGGCTTCCCGAGAAGGAGCGCGACAGGCTCCGCCGCATGGTGGGCGAGATGAGGCCTCAGAGCGGCAGCATCATCATCAGGACCGCGGCCCAGCGGGCGCGCAAGAAGGACATGCAGCGCGACGTCGACTACCTGGTCAAGGCGTGGAACGACATCAAGGATCGCGAAAAAGGCGCCAGGCCGCCGACAGCGGTGTACACGGAGCCGGACCTGGCGGTGCGCGTCGTCAGGGACTACATGACGCGCGACTTCCAGCAGGTGCTCGTCGACAGCCAGAACGAGTACAAGAGGATCGCCGAGTATCTCGAGACGACGGCCCCGGACCTCCGCGAGAGGGTGAAGCTGTACAAGGACAACAAGCCGCTCTTCCACAAGTTCGGGATAGAGCGCGAGATCGAGGCGGCGCTGCGCAGGAAGGTCCCGCTGCCGTCGGGCGGCTACCTGGTCGTGGACGAGGCCGAGGCGCTGACCGCTATCGACGTGAACACGGGATCGTACACCGGGAAGAAGAGCCTCGAGGACACCGTCCTGAAGACGAACCTGGAGGCGTGCGTCGAGGTCGTGAGGCAGCTGAGGCTGAGGGACATCGGCGGGATAATCGTCATAGATTTCATAGACATGGAGAACAGGAACAACCGGGAGAAAGTGATGAACACGCTGGAGCAGGAGCTCTCGAAGGACAGGACGAAGACGCAGGTCGTCACCCTGTCGAAGCTCGGCCTGGTGGAGATGACCCGCAAAAACGTGACCGAGGGGCTCTCCGAGACCCTGGGCCACACCTGCACGAAGTGCGAGGGAAGGGGGCTGGTCTTCAAGGACTAGCGGCAATTCCTTCGACTACGGGGCACGCGCCACCGCTTGTTGTATAATAAGCGCTATTCACGAATCTGGAGATATGATGTACGCAGTTATCAGGACGGGATCGAAACAGTACCGGGTGTCACCCGGGGACGAAATTACGGTCGAGAAGCTCGAGGCGGCCGAGGGCAAGAAGGTCAGCTTCGAAGACGTGGTCCTCTACCACGACGGCAAGAAGGTCATCTCCGCTCCGAAGGACCTGTCGAAGGTGAAGGTCTCGGGAAAGGTCGTCACCCAGGGCAGGAGCGCGAAGACGATCGTCTTCAAGTACAAGCCGAAGAAGGGCTACAGGCGCAAGAAGGGTCACCGGCAGATGCTGACCCGAGTCAGGATAGAAGATATAATAGTGAGGAAGCCGGCCGGCAAGAAGGCGGAGACAGCCCCCGAGGCCGGTCCGCAGGCGGAAGAGAAAACCTGATCCCTGGAGGATAATCAGATGTCCAGCAAAAAAGGTGTCGGCAGCTCGAAGAACGGGCGCGACAGCCAGTCGAAGCGACTCGGACCGAAGCGGTTCAGCGGCCAGCCCGTCAGCGGCGGGAGCATCATCGTCCGCCAGCGGGGCACCAGGATCAAGCCGGGCCGTAACGTAGGCGTCGGAAGGGACTACACGCTTTTCGCGAAGATCGACGGCGTGGTCCACTATCACATGAAGGGCGACAGGGCCTTCGTCAGCGTGCTCCCCGAGTCAGAGGCGGGCAGCTGAGAAGGAACTCCGTACGAGTACTTAGCGCGGGGGACGCGCGCCGGGGGTCAGGTAGATGAGCAAACGCAAGATACTCGTTGTTGACGACGACCCCACCATGGTCAAGCTCATCAACGTCAACCTGAAACTCAACAACTACTCCGTCATCGAGGCGACCTCCGGCGAGCAGGCGCTCGACGTCCTGTCGAACGACAAGCTGGACCTGGTCGTGCTCGATATCATGATGCCCGGCGTGGACGGCTGGGAGGTCCTCAAGAGGATCAGGAGCGACACCGCCACCCAGGAGCTCCCGGTGATACTGGTCACCGCGAAGACCCAGGACAGCGACGTCATCAGGGGCTGGGAACTCGGCGCCGACGAGTACGTGATAAAGCCTTTCAACCCGCTTCTGCTCGTCGAGGTCATCAAGATGGTGCTCGACCGCAGCTACGAGGAGAGGCTCGAGCGCCGCAAGAAGCAGAAGGAGAAGCTCGAGGTCCTGCGAAGCCTGTCCAGGCCGAAGACGGACTGAAGAATCCTCACCTCTGCGCTACAACCTCGAGGCGAAAACACCCATGTTGATCGATGAAGCCTCCATACTCGTTGAAGGCGGCCGCGGCGGCGACGGCTGCGTGTCTTTCGCGCGCGAGAAGTACCGGCCTCGCGGGGGCACCGACGGGGGCGACGGCGGCGACGGCGGGGACATCGTACTGGAGGCCTCCGAGAGCAGGAGCACCCTGGGCGAACTGAACAGGCGAAGGCGCTTCCGCGCCGCGAACGGCGCGCGGGGAAACTCGAAGAACAGGTTCGGCGCCAGGGGGGAGGACACGGTAATCCCGGTGCCGGTGGGGACCGTCGCGAGAGGCCCGGAGGGTGAAGTGATCGGCGACCTGGTGTCGCAGGGACAGCGGCTGGTGGTCGCTGCGGGCGGAAAGGGCGGCCGCGGAAACGTGTCGCTCACCGGGGCGGCCGGCAGGCTTCCATCCTTCGCGGAGAAGGGCGAGCCCGGCGAGGAAATACAGCTGGCGCTTGAGCTGAAGCTGGTCGCCGACGTCGCGCTGGTCGGCTTCCCGAACGCCGGCAAGTCGACGCTGATATCGAGGATCTCGGGCGCGCGGCCGAAGATCGCGGACTACCCGTTCACGACGATCGAGCCGAACCTCGGCGCGGTCGAGGGCGAAGACATCGAGTACGTCGTGACCGACGTTCCCGGACTGGTCGAGGGAGCTCACGACGGGAAAGGGATGGGCGACCATTTCCTCCGCCATATCGAGCGGGCCAGCGTGATCGTGTACATGGCGGACATGTCGCCCGACACCGGGCGGGAGCCCGCCTCCGATATAGAGGTGCTGCGCCGCGAGATCGAGATGTTCAACCCCTCGATGATGTCGAGGAGGAGCGTCGCGGTGGCGAACAAGATGGACCTGAACCCGGACGCGGAGAGCATCGGTGCTCTAAGGGAAGCGTGCGACCGCGAGGGCCTCGAGCTCATATCGATAAGCGCCGCGACCGGGAAGGGCCTCAATGGTCTGCTGTACAAGCTCGAGGAGCTGGTGGCCGAGGCGCGGGCGCAAAGGGAGCCCGAAGGGGCCGCGAGCGTCATCTTCAGGGCCGCGCCGGCGGAGGACGTCACCGTCGAGAAAGTGGAGGGCGGGTTCCTGGTCCGCGGAAAGACAGTCGAGCGCATGGTCCTCATGACGGACTGGGACAATGACGAGGCCCGCGAATTCCTGAAACGAAGGCTGAAGGGCAAAGGGATAGACGAGAAGCTCGCGAGGCTCGGCGCGGTCGAAGGCGATGACGTGGAGATCGCCGGACGCGTCTTCGAGTACGTGCCGGACACTTCCGGCGGCGGGCAGGAGAAGGTGAGATCGGTTGAGTAACGGTGATATCGCGCGGATCGTGGTCAAGGTCGGCTCCGCCGTCCTCACGGACAGGCGCGGGATGATAAGCGAAAAGCGAGTCACGACGCTCGTTGACCAGCTCTGCGAGGCACGCGGACGCGGGGTCGAGGTGGCGCTGGTCTCGTCCGGAGCGATAGCGGCGGGGATGGGCCGGATGGAGATGAAACGCCGTCCCGACGACATCACCGAGCTTCAGGCCGCGGCCGCGGTCGGCCAGGGGATCCTCATGCAGACGTACTCCGAGCTGTTCGCCGGGAGCGGCATCACCGTGGCCCAGGTCCTGCTGACGCAGGCGGATATGAACCACAGGCAGCGATACCTGAACGCGAGGCGCACGCTCGAGAAGCTCTTCCAACTCGGCGCCGTGCCGATCGTCAACGAGAACGACACCGTCGCCATTGAAGAGATAACCTTCGGGGACAACGACATGCTGGGTGCGCTGGTCGCAGGCCTGCTGAAGGCGGACCTGTTCGTTCTATTGACCGACACCGGCGGCCTTTACACGTCTGACCCGCGGAAGAGCGAAAGGCCGATGCTGATTCCAAGGGTCGAGGTCATCGACGAGAGCATAAGGAAGCTGGCGGGCGAAGCCGGTACCGACGTGTCCACCGGCGGCATGTCGACCAAGATCGAAGCCGTGACCGTCGCGACGTCGGCCGGTATCGACTCCGTGATCGCGGACGGAAGGAAGGGGCACGCGGTGCTCGGCCTTCTCGACGGGAGGAAAGAGGGGACGTTCTTCCCCGGGTCCGGCGGCGCGACGTCGAAGAAGCACTGGATCGGTTACGCGAAGAAGATATCCGGGAGGCTGGTCCTCGACGAGGGAGCGGCGAACGCCGTGGCGGCGCGCGGCAAGAGCGTTCTGGCGGCCGGCGTAGTCGGAGTCGAAGGCGAGTTCGGCGTGGACGATTGCGTGGACATAGTGGACGAGCGCGGCACCCTGATCGGGCGCGGGCTCTCGAGCTACGACGCCGCGGACGCCGGGAGAGTGAAAGGAATGCGCAGCCAGAAGGCGCGCGAGGTGCTGGGCGAGAAACTCGAGCCGCTCGTACACAGGGACAGCATGATGGTGTTCAAGGAGAACCTGGAAGGCGCCGGGTCGGCCGCCCGGCAGTCGAAACGGAGGAAAGATGAGCGAGGTTGAAGGGCTCGCCCGCAAGGCGCGCGAGGCGTCCGCGGGGCTGGCGAAGGCCACCACCAAGGTAAAGGACGCCGCGCTCCGGGCCATGGCGGACGCGCTGGAGGAGAACACCGGGCAGATAATCGCCGAGAACGCGAAGGACCTCGAGACCGGCAAGGAGCAGGGCGTGACGGCCGCGCTGATGGACCGCCTCACTCTGACCGGGAGCCGGGTCAAAGATATGGCCGACGGGCTGAGGGACGTCGCAAGCTTGCGCGACCCGGTGGGGGAGATAGTCGACGGCTGGAAGCTGCCCAACGGACTCGACATAAGCAAGGTCAGGGTCCCGCTCGGGGTGGTGGGCATCATCTACGAGGCGAGGCCGAACGTGACGGTGGACGCCGCGGGCCTGTGCCTGAAGAGTGGGAACGCCGTCGTCTTGAGAGGGAGCTCCAACGCGATAAACTCCAACTCCGTGCTGGTCGACGTGATCTCGAGCGCGGGTGAGGCCGCCGGCCTGCCGGCCGGTTCGGTCCAGCTGGTGCGATCGACGGACAGGGAGTCCGCCCGCGAGCTGATGCGGATGCACGGGCTCATCGACGTGCTGATCCCCCGGGGCGGCGAGGGCCTGATCAAGACGGTAGTCGAGAACTCGACCGTGCCGGTGATCGAGACCGGCGTGGGCAACTGCCACGTCTACGTCGACGAGACGGCCGACGTCAAGATGGCCCTCGACATAGTGATCAACTCGAAGACCCAGAGGCCTGGCGTGTGCAACGCGGCGGAGACCCTGCTCGTACACTGGCAGATGTCTCCCTGGTTCATTCCAGGGGTGGTTGAGGCCCTTGTGGAGAAAGGTGTCGAGGTCCGGGGTTGCTCGGAGACCATCGCGCTCTCGCCTGACGTGTCGCCCGCGTCGGAGGAGGACTGGAGGACGGAGTTCCTCGACCTGGTCATCGCTGTCAGGATAGTCGACGGGATCGACTCGGCCATCAGGCACATAAACCAGTACGGCTCGCACCACTCGGACGTGATAGTGACGAGGGACTACCGGGCGGCCGAGAGGTTCGTCGCGGAGGTCGATTCGGCCGCGGTGTACGTCAACGCGTCGACGAGGTTCACGGACGGGGCACAGTTCGGGATGGGGGCGGAGATAGGCATCAGCACCCAGAAGCTGCACGCGCGTGGCCCGATGAGCCTGCCGGAGCTGACCAGCACCAAGTTCATCATCAGGGGCAGCGGACAGATAAGGGAATAACCCGGTCCGCATGCTGGCGGCGTCCGGAGGCGACTTGCATAATATTCACATCATTGTATTATTATGCAATCACCACCGTGAATGGAGGTCCCTTTGATAAAAGCGGGAGTAGTGGGCGCTTCGGGCTACACAGGCGTGGAGCTCCTGAGGATCCTGTCCGGGCACCCCGGGATCGAGGTCGAGGTCGCCACCGCGGCCACGTACGCCGGCACCAGGATCTCCGAGCTCTACACGTCGCTCGAAGGTTTCTACGATGACGACTTCGTGGAGTATTCCGTAGATGCCATAGCGTCGGTGTGCGAGGTGGCGTTCGTTGGGCTGCCACACGGTGAGAGCATGGGGGTGGTCGACGAGCTGCTCGACGCCGGGCTGAAGGTGGTCGACCTCTCAGCGGACTTCCGGTTCAAGTCCGCCGCGCTGTACGAGGAGATATACGGCTTCGAGCACAAGTCGCCGCTCCTTCTCGACCACGCGGTGTACGGGCTGCCGGAGGCCTGGAGGGAAGAGGTCGCCGGAGCGAAGCTGGTGGCGGTGCCCGGGTGCTACCCGACCGCGGCGCTGCTCGGCCTGATGCCGCTCGCGAGGGCGGGGCTGATCTCCGGCATGGTGATAATCGACGCGAAGAGCGGGGTCTCCGGCGCGGGCCGGAAACTGGCGCTCGCGAGCCACTTTCCGCAGGCGTCCGACAACATGGCTCCCTACGGGGTCGGCTCACACAGGCACCAGCCCGAGATGGTCGAGAGGCTGGACATGCTGGGGCTCGGCGGCGAGCTGCTGTTCGTGCCTCACCTGGCGCCGATGGACAGGGGCATTCTCGCGACGATGTACGTGACCCTCGCGAGGCAGGTGGGACAGGACGAGCTCCACGCCATCTATGCGGACACGTACCTGGACGAGACTTTCGTGAAGGTTCTGCCTCCCGACTCGTTCCCGGAGACCAAGGCGGTCAGGGGCAGCAACAACTGCCACATCGCGGTCGCCGCCCCGGAAGGCGGGGGGCCGGCGGTAGTGATGTCGGTGATAGACAACCTCGTAAAAGGCGCCTCGGGTGGCGCGGTCCAGTGCATGAACCTGATGTGCGGGCTGCCGGAGGCGACCGGGCTTATCGGCCCGGGCATATTCCCGTAAGAAAGATAGTGTTTCGTCCCAGAGGTAGCTTGAAGCACCGAGAGCGCCGAGGCGCCACTCCGGCAAGGCGCGCGACTGAGAGGTACTCTTGCAGTACGTTGCAGGGAGTGGAACGCAGCCGGTGGGGATGCATCGGTGTTCGAATGCCAGGATATCTGTGGGACGGAACTAGGAGAGAACAGGCGGTGGTTTCATTGCAGGGCATGGGTTTTGAAAGGGTGCTTGGCGGGGTGTGCGCCCCGGCCGGCTTCCTCGCATCGGGAGTCGCCTGCGGCATCAAGGGCGAAAGCAAGCTCGACCTGGCACTGGTCTGCTCGGACACCCCCGCCGGAGTGGCCGGCGTCTTCACGACGAACGAGATCAAGGCCGCCCCGGTCCTGCTGACCGCGGAGCGGGCGGCGGCGGGCGTCGCAAGGGCCGTAATCGTTAACAGCGGAAACGCGAACTGCATGACCGGTGACCAGGGTGTCGAGGACGCGCTGGCGATGGCCGTTGCCGCTGAGAAAGCGCTGAACATCCCTGAAGGGCAGGCGCTGGTGGCTTCTACAGGCCCGATCGGCAACTACCTGCCGATGGACAGCGTGTCGAGGGGCATCGCTCAGGCAGCCGCGGAGCTGAGCTCCGGGGGCAACTCCGACGCCGCGAAGGCGATCATGACCACCGACACCTACCCGAAGGAACTCGCGGTCGAGATGGAGCTCGACGGGATCACGGTTCGGATGGGGGCGATGGCAAAAGGCTCCGGGATGATACACCCGAACCTCGCGACCATGATCAGCGTGATCACGACCGACATGCCGGTGCCGCCCGACGCGCTCCAGTCTTACCTGAAGAGGGCGTGCGAGTGGTCGTTCAACAGGATCTCGGTGGACGGCGACGAGTCGACCAACGACACCGTCCTTATGCTCGCGAACGGCGCCGCTTTCCCGGAGGGCCACCAGATGACACAGGCGCAGGAGGACCTGTTCTTCCGCTCCCTGTGCTGGCTCACGGGGAACCTTGCGATGTCGCTGGTGAAGGACGGCGAAGGGTCGAGCAAGCTCCTGAGGATCGTCGTAAACGGCGCCAGGGACGACATCGAGGCGACGGCGGTGGCGAGGGCCATCGGCAACTCGAACCTGGTCAAGTGCGCTTTCTACGGCTCGATGCCCAACTGGGGAAGGGTGGCCGCAGCCGCAGGAAGCGCCGGCGTGCCGCTCGATCCTTCGAAGATGGACATATTCCTGGGGGAGCACAGGGTTGCCTCGCTGGGGCAGCCATCCGAGTACGACTCGCACGCGCTGGAGATGATCCTTAAGCGCGACGAGGTTGAGATAACCGTGGAGCTGGGAATCGGGAAGGGCTCGGCCTACTTCCTGACCTCGGACCTCACGACCGAGTACGTGGAGATCAACGCGTTCGAGAAATCGTAGCGGCCTTCCGGCCGCCGGAGTGGAGGACGAAGTGAGCTCGGAGCAATCGCTCGACAAAGCGAAGGTCATGACCGAGGTCCTGCCCTACATAAAGATGCACAGGGGCAAGACGGTCGTGATCAAGTTCGGCGGGAACGCGATGGAGAGCCTCGAGGTGCGCGAGAAGTTCGCCTCGGACGTCGTGCTGATGAGGTACGTCGGGATAAACCCGGTGATAGTGCACGGCGGCGGGCCGCAGATAACCACGTACATGAAGAGGCTGTCCAAGAAGGTCGACTTCGTCGGCGGGCACCGGGTGACCGACGCGGAGACGATGGAGATCGCGAAGATGGTCCTCGTCGGCAAGGTCAACAAGGAGATAGTCTCGCTCATCAACAGGCACGGGACGCTCTCGATGGGGCTGTCCGGCGACGACGGGAACCTGATCATGGCGAGGAAGAGGCTCGCCGAGGACGGCACCGACATAGGCTGGGTGGGGGACGTCGAGTCGATCAACTCCGAGATCATCCAGGAGCTCCTCAATTATGAGCTGATACCGGTCATCGCGTCGGTGGGCACCGACGCCGAGGGCAACAGCTACAACATAAACGCAGACCTGGTAACCGGGGAGGTCGCGACGGCGATGGGCGCCGACAAGATGATCTACCTGACCGACGTGAAAGGGATCATGGACGGCGACCGGCTGGTCAACAGGCTCGACCCCGAGGGCTGCCGGAAGATGCTCGAGGGGGGCATGATCTCCGGAGGGATGATCCCCAAGGTCCAGAGCTGCCTCAAGGCGCTCGAGGCCGGGGTGAAGAGGGCGCACATCATCGACGGTACGACCGACCACGCGCTGCTGCTCGAGGTCTTCACCGACGAAGGTGTCGGCACCATGATCTGGCACGGCGGGGAGTGATGGCGATGAAGACCGACGAGAGGTTCGAGGCGATGAAGGAGCTCGACTCCGCCTACGTGATGCACACGTACGGACGCCAGCCGGTCGCCTTCGTGAAGGGCATCGGCTCATCGCTGTGGGACACCGCCGGAAATGAATACATTGACCTGATGTCCGGGCTGGGCGTGACCATACTCGGCCACTGCCACCCGCGAGTCACCGCCGCGATATCGGAGCAGGCCGCCGCGCTCCTGCACACGACCAACCTCTACTACGTCGAGCCGCAGGACCTTCTGGCGGAGCTGCTGGTGAAAAACAGCTTCGAGGGCGGATGCTTCTTCTGCAACTCCGGGGCGGAAGCGAACGAAGGCGCGCTCAAAGTCGCGCGCAAGCAACACTTCAAGGCCGGCAAACCGCGCTCGACGGTGGTGTGCGCGCTGAGTTCCTTCCACGGAAGGACCATCGCGACACTCTCCGCGACGGGCCAGCCGACGAAATGGGCGCCTTTCTCGCCGACCCTGCCAGGCTTCGAGCACGTGGCGCTCAACGACGTCGACGCGCTCGACAAGGCGGTCGGCCCCGACACCGCGGCCGTGCTGCTGGAGCCCATACAGGGCGAAGGCGGCGTCTACCCCGCGACCGACGAATACCTGCGGGCGGCACGTGAGTTCTGCGACCGAAACGGCGCGCTCCTCATCTTCGACGAGGTGCAGACGGGCCTCGGGCGCACGGGCGACCTGTTCGCCTGGCAGTCGAGCGGCGTTGTGCCGGACATCATGACTCTTGCCAAGGGGCTCGCGAACGGCGTACCGATCGGCACGTTCATGGCGCGCGGCGAATACGCCGAAGTGCTGGTGCCCGGCGATCACGGCTCGACCTTCGGCGGGAACTTCCTCGCCTGCGCCGCGGGCCTGGCGACCCTTAGGGTGGTCCTGGAGGAAGAGCTGCCCGCGAGGGCGGCGAAGCTGGGGGCGGCCGCGAAGGCGAAGCTCGATGAGATAGTGGCAGGCTCTTCCCTGGCGGTGGAGGTGAGGGGCCGCGGGCTGATGCTCGCGCTCCAGCTCTCTTCAGAGGTCGCCGGCGAGATTGTCGGCAAGTGCCGCGAGAGAGGGGTGCTGGTGAACCAGGTCACACCGAGCACAGTCAGGCTGCTGCCGGCGCTGACCATCCCCGAGGACGACCTGGCGCGGGGCATCGAAGTGCTTGCCGAGACCGTAATGGAGGCGTCATGAAAGATAGTGCGAAGAGGGCGCTCAGAGGTTCGGATTTCCTCAGCCTCAAGCCCTTCGAGCCGGCCGCGATCGAGCTGATACTGGCGGAGGCCGCGCGAGTGAAGTCGGAAGGGCTGAAACATTCGAGGCCGCTCGCCGGCAGGGCGGTAGGGCTGCTGTTCGAGAAGCCCTCGACCAGGACCCGCGCCTCGTTCGAGGTGGCCGTGGTGAGGCTCGGCGGACACCCGATGTATCTGTCGGGCAGCGAGCTACAGGTCAAGAGGGGAGAGACCCTCGGCGATACCGGAAAGGTCCTGTCCCGTTACCTGGACGGGCTCGTCGTCAGGACTTTCGGCCAGGACAGGCTCGAGGAGATAGCGAGCGCGGCCGAGGTCCCGGTGATAAACGCGCTGACGGACGAGTGCCACCCGTGCCAGGCGCTGGCGGACATGCTGACCATCAGCGAGTACAAGGGCGGGCTCGAGGGCATCATGCTCGCATACGTCGGCGACGGCAACAACGTGTGCCATTCGCTGATGAGGGCCGGGACGAAGCTCGGGATGGCGGTCGCGGTCGCGACGCCCCCGGGGAAGGGGCCGCACCAGTCGATCGTCGACGAATGCAAAGCCTACTGCGAGGCGTACGGCAGCACCCTGGAGGTCGGGACGGACGCGGTGGAGGCCGCGACGGACGCCGACGTGATCTACACGGACGTCTGGGTCAGCATGGGCGAGGAGGACGTTCCGGTCACGGTCAAGGAGTTCCTGCCCTACAGGGTCGACTCCGACCTGGTCGGGCACGCCGCCGACGACGCGATCGTGATGCACTGCCTGCCGGCCCACAGGGGCGAGGAGATAACGGACGAGGTGCTGGACGGCAGCAGGTCCGTGGTGTGGGACCAGGCCGAGAACCGGCTCCACGCGCAGACCGCGCTCCTGGCGCTGATCTACGGGGAGTGACCGGCGTGAAGAAGCAGAGGCAGGCCGCCATCATGAAGGCCGTCTCGAGCGGCAGAATAAGCAGCCAGGCTCAGCTGGCGGACATCCTTGCCGACCTGGGGTTCGACGCGAGCCAGACGACCATCTCGCGGGATATGAGGGAGCTCGGGCTCGGCAAGTTGAACAGCGGCGGGAGGCCCGTCTACTCGGGCGCGAACGCATCGGCCGCGCCGATACCCGAAGACTCCGCGTTCCGCAGGCAGGCGCCTCAGATGCTGCTGTCCGCGGAGGCGACCGGGAACATCGTCGTGCTCAAGACGCCGATCGGCAACGCGCAGGGGCTTGCCGCGGCGCTCGACGGTGCTTCCTTCAAGGGTATAGCCGGCACGGTAGCCGGTGACGACACAATAATCGTCGTCTGCTCGCAAGGCATGGGCTCTGGCGCCATGAAAAAGAGATTGCTTTCATATACGCACGGGAAGGTGAGGTAGTTGCCGGAAAACAAGTCGAGGGAAAAAGTCGTTCTCGCGTACTCGGGAGGGCTGGATACGTCCGTACTGGTCAGGTGGCTCTCCGAGGAGAAAGACCTTGACGTCATAGCGCTGGCCGCAGGCCTGGGCCAGCCGGGCGACATGGAGGCCATCAGGGAAAAGGCGCTCGAGATCGGCGCCGTGGCGTCCGAGGTGATCGACGCGCGGGAGGAGTTCGCGCGCGACTTCGTGGTGCCCGCGCTCAGGGCCAACGCGCTCTACCAGGGCCGGTACCCCCTCGCGACCGCCCTGGGCCGGCCGCTCATCGCCAGGCTACAGGTGGAGGCGGCGCACAAGTACGGGGCGACGAAGATCGCACACGGCTGTACCGGCAAGGGCAACGACCAGGTCCGGTTCGAGGTCGCCTGCGCCGCGCTGGACCCCGACCTCGAGGTGTTGGCGCCCATGAGGGACTGGGTCATGACGCGCGAGGAGGAGATTCATTACGCGAAGGAGCGCGGTATCCCGGTGCCGGTCACGCTCGAGTCTCCATACAGCACCGACGAGAACCTGTGGGGCCGCTCCTGCGAGTGCGGGGTCCTCGAGGACCCGTGGAACGAGCCGCCTCCCGACGCGTACGAGTGGACAGTCTCCCCGGAGGAAGCATCGGACAAGCCGCTTTATGTCGAGATCGGATTCGAGGCGGGGGCACCTGTCTCGCTCGACGGCGAGGCCATGGGCCTCGTCGAGCTGATAGAGAAGCTGAACGAGATCGGCGGCGCCAATGGGGCGGGCAGGATAGACATGGTCGAGGACAGGCTGGTCGGCATCAAGTCGCGGGAGATCTACGAGGCTCCGGCGGCGGTGATCCTGATCGCGGCCCACCAGGACCTGGAGAGCCTCACCCTGACACGGGACATGCGCTCGGCCAAGAGGCAGCTGGAGCAGAAGGTCGCGGAGATGGCCTACGAGGGTTACTGGTTCAGCCCGCTGCGGACAGCAATTGGCGCCTTCGACGCCGAGGCCCAGAAGAGGGTCAACGGCACAGTGCGGGTGAAGCTGTACAAGGGCAGCGTCGTGCCGGTGGCGAGGAAGTCTCCGGACTCCCTCTACGACCTCGGGCTCGCGACGTACGACACCGCCGACGTGTTCGACCACGACGCCGCGAAGGGCTTCATAGACCTGTGGGGCCTCCCGCTGAAAGTGTGGGCGAAGAACGAGCGAAAGGCCGGTGGGAAGTAGTGAAGATGTGGGGCGGGATGTTCGATGGCGAGACCGACGAGTCCTTCGCTCAGTTCAGCACTTCGATAAGCTTCGACGCCCGGCTGTACCCGTACGACGTGAGGTGCAGCGCGGAGTGGACGAAGGCGCTCGCGGCTGCCGGCCTGGTGACCCCGGACGAACAGAAGAGCATCCTTGACGGCCTCGAGAAAGTCCGCCTCGAGCTGGAAGGCGGGAACTTCTCATTCGTGAAGACCGACGAGGACATACATACCGCCGTCGAGCGGCGGCTCACCGAACTCATCGGCCCTGTAGCCGGCAAGATGAGGACCGGGCGCAGCCGCAACGACCAGGTGGCCACGGACACCAGGATGTTCGCGATCGACGCGTGCCGCGAAGCGATCGCCGCCGCCGAGTCGCTCCAGCGGGCGCTCGTGGAAAAAGCGAAGCAGTACATCGACGTCGTGGTGCCGGGACACACGCACCTGCAGCAGGCCCAGCCTGTCCTTCTCGCGCATCTGCTTCTTGCTTTCTTCTGGATGCTGGAGAGGGACAAGGCCCTGTTGGCTGTCACGATCGGCTCCAGCTCCGTGATGCCGCTGGGCTCCGGCGCGCTCGCCGGTACGCCGGTGCCCGTGGACAGGGACAGGCTCGCCCGCAGGCTCGGTTTCGTCAGGGCGTCCGAGAACAGCGTGGACGCGGTGAGCGACAGGGACTTCGTCTCCGACACCGTTTACGCCGCGGCGCGGCTGATGGTCCACCTGAGCAGGCTTGCGGAGCAGGTCATCCTGTGGTGCTCCACCGAGTTCGGCCTGGCCGGGCTGGACGACGCGTGGTCGACCGGCTCGAGCCTGATGCCTCAGAAGAAGAACCCGGACGGAGCTGAGCTGGTCAGGGGCAAATCGGGCAGGGTCATAGGCGATCTGGTGTCGTGCATGGCGATGATGAAAGGGTTGCCGCTCGCGTACAACAGGGACCTTCAGGAAGACAAAGAGGCGCTGTTCGAAGCGGTAGACACCGCGGTCGACAGCCTGATGGTCATGACCGGCACCGTCAGGGGCCTGACGTTCGACGCCGAGCGCGCGAAGGAGCTCACGGGCTCCGGCTTTATCACCGCTACGGACCTTGCCGACAGCCTGGTCGAGAAAGGCGTGGAGTTCCCGGCGGCACACAGGGCGGCCGGCGAAGTGGTCTCGAGCCTCATCTCGAAAGGGCGGACGCTCGAAGGCGTCACGGACGAGGAGCTCAAATCGCTGAACGACATGTTCGGCGAGGGTTCCGCCGCATCGGTCTCGGCGGACGCCTCCATCGCCAGGAAGGCCTCCAAAGGCGGCACCGCGCCCTCTTCTGTCGAGGCCCAGATCGAGGCCGCGGAGGGTCTGCTGGCCGGAGCCTGATATGCTATCATCGGTGAGCGGCCCGCTTGAAGCGCGGCCGCGTCCGGCGGCAGTCGATTCAGGCGAAGGGAGCGCGCGTTGGAGGTTCGAAAGGGCGTTATAATCCCGCTCGGTTACGGCAAGTATTTCCTGTCCGACAAGATAGTCGGATTCGTGCGCATCGAGGAGGGGCGCGGCCCCGCCAGGCGCACGCTCGTCTACGTCGACGGCCAGTCCGAGCCGGTGGTCGCCTCGCGTACCGAGGAGACGATGCTGCGCGACATGACGCGCACCGGGCCCGGCGAGTTCGAGTCCGTCATGGCGAAAGACCTCCTCGAGAGGATCCACACCGACCTCGCATCCGTCGGCCCGATGCTCAGGCGCTCGATCAAAGAAGAGTGCGGCCTCGACCTCGACGAGATGGACAGGCGGATCAGAAAGCTCCTGGCCGGCCCCGAGCCGACGATCCAGGAAGGCCTCTTCACGGAGTCCGACCCGGAGTAGCCCGGCCCGCCACCCGGCCGCGGAAGTCCACGACCCCGAAGGTCCAGGAGGACAGACATGAACCTGGGACAGATTTACGAAAAAGCGATACAGATGGGCATCTCGAAGGACCCACGCGGCAAGGCCGGCGTCGAGGTCGCGCTCGAGGACGCAAGGAAAGAGTACGACGGGCTCAAGGGCCCCGAGAAGAAGTATTTCGACAAAGAGAAGCTCCGCAACCCGTTCGCCGATACGCGTATCCTCTACGGCCGCGAGGACCTCGAGGTCAGGACCCTCATCGCCGGCGTGGACGTCGAGGTCCCGGAGCTTCTGCTGGTGGACCGGCTGCGCCAGATGGGCGACGAGATAGACCTCTGCCTGGCCCACCACCCGGAAGGCCGCGCGCTGTCCCAGCTTTCGGACGTGATGGCGCTCCAGGCCGATGTGTGGGCGGCGACCGGTGTCCCGGTCAACATCGGCGACGCGCTGATAGCGGACAGGATGGGGGAGATCCGCAGGGCGCTCATGCCGCAGAACCACATGCGCCCGGTACGCACTGCCGAGCTGCTCAAGATTCCTTTCATGTGCGTTCACACCCCTGCCGACAACCAGGTGACAGACTTCCTCACCCGTCTCCTCAAGCAGAAGAAGCCCAGGACCGTTGGCGACCTGGTGGAAGTGCTTCTCTCGGTCCCCGAGTACTCTCTCGCCGCGACTCGTGGCATGGGTCCGAACGTGCTGGTGGGGGACAAGAAGATGCGTGCGGGCGAGCCGCTGGTCGACATGACCGGCGGCACCGAGGGGCCGTCATCGATGATCGAGAAGCTGGCTCAGGCCGGCGTCGGGACCATCGTCGCAATGCACATGGGCGAGGCCCTCAAGAAAGAAGCGGAGAAGCACCACATCAACGTCGTCATCGCCGGCCACATCGCGTCCGACAACGTCGGGCTGAACCTCTTCCTCGATCAGATAGTGAAGGCGGGGGTAGAGGTGAAGACGTTCTCCGGACTCGATCGCGTATCGCGGCTGCCACAGAAAGCGGCGCCGGCGAAGAAGCCTGGGAAGAAACGGGCCGGGACGGCAGCCAGGAAGAGCAGGTAGGTAGTCGGAAGGCTACTTGAGCCAGCCGCCTTTGCCGCCGCCACTCTTCGAAGCCACGGTTATCGACACGAGCGAACCCGCCGCGAGGGCGCTGCCCCCACCCGGGCTCTGGTTGATGACGGTTCCGATCGGGCTTCCCACTGAGTAGCTGACGGTGACCTGGTAACCGGCCGAGGTGATCGTAGACTTGGCCGCGGCCTCGGTCATCCCCATGACGTTCGGCACTGAACCCTGCGCGGATCCTGACGACACGATGATCGTCACCGAGTTCCCCTTCGCGTACTGCGTACCCGGCGCAGGAGTCTGCGACATCACACGGCCGGCGGCGTACCTGTTGCTCGGCTGCTCGACCACCGTCGCCTCGTAGCCCGTCTGCTGGAGGGTCAGCTGGGCCGAAGACGCCGACAGGCCGACGACGTTAGGGACAGTGGCCTGTGCTGCAGGCGCGGGTGTCGTCTGCGCCGGCGTGCTCTCAAGCGGGGTCGGCGCGGCTGTCGGAAGCGAGGACGCCTCCTCCTTCGTCGGGAACGGAGTCGGCGGAGTATCCCTCAGGGCCTTGCTCATGAAGTCCTGCCAGAGCGAGGCGGGCAGGCTGCCGCCGGTCATGCCGTTCATCGGCACTCTTCCCTGGGGATATCCGACCCACACGGCCGTGACCAGGTCTGGCGTGTATCCGACGAACCAGGCATCGGCGCTGTCTTCGGTGGTTCCGGTCTTGCCGGCCTGCGGGCGCCCGATCTTCGCGCCCGTGCCGGTTCCCGAAGCGACTACCTGCTGCAGTATCTCGTTGACCGTGGCCGCGACCTTCGGGTCGAGCACCTGGTGGGTCTCCGGCTTGTTGTCGGCGATCACGTTCCCCTCGGCGTCGGTGATCTTGTAGATGGTGCGCGGCACCGCGTGCACCCCGTTGTCGGCGAGCGTGCCGAAAGCGGACGCCATCTCGAGCGGGTTGACGCCGGTCTGCAGGCCTCCCAGCGCGATCGCGGGGTTCGCCTCGACCGGGCTCATGATCCCCATGTCCTTGGCAGTCTGCGCGACCACCGCGGGGCCGAGGTCCATGATCATCTGCGCGTAGACGGCGTTGACGGAGTGGATAGTCGCGTCCTTCACGGTCATGGTCCCGCTGCCCTTGCCGTCGTAGTTGCGCACGACCCACTTGGTCCCGTCGGCCATCGTGATCTCCCTGGGGGAGCTGGAGTCGTAGGTCTCAGAGCCGTCCATGCCGCTCTTGATCCCGGTCGTCAGTACGAAGACCTTGAACGAGGACCCTGCCTGGCGGTGGCCTTCGGCCGCCACGTCGTACTGGCTCTGGAAGTAGTTCTTGCCCCCGACCAGCGCTTTCACGTAACCGGTCCTGGGGTCGACACACGCAAGTGCCGCGCTCGGGCCGGAGTCGGGGTCCATCAGCTTCATGAAAGTCTTCTCGGCCTCGTTCTGGAGCTTGAGGTCGATGGTCGTGTATATACGCAGCCCGCCCCTGAAAGCCAGCTGGTCGCCGTACTGCTGCCTTATCTTGTTCTTTATGTAGTCGCAGAAATAAGGCGCCGGTGGCGGCAGGTACACCTTGTTCTTCGGCTGCAGCACCATCGGCTCGGCCATCGCGATCTTCGCGTCACTGGGCACGATGTAACCTTGCCTCTGCATCTCCTTGATGACCAGGTTGCGCCGCTCGAGCACCACCTGTGGCCGCAGGTAGGGATCGTAGTAGCTGGGGGAGCGGATGATCGCCGCCAGAGTCGCGCACTGCGCCACGCTCAGTCCCTCGGTAGGGACGCCGAAGTACTTCGACGCGGCGGTCACCAGGCCGTAACAGCCCTGCCCGAAGTATATGTCGTTCAGGTACATCTCGAGTATCTTGTCTTTGGAGTATTTCTTGGTGAGCTGGTAGGCGAGGCTCGCCTCCTGGAGCTTGCGCCAGAGCGTCCTCTTCGGCCCGACGTATGCGCCTTTGACGTACTGCTGGGTGATGGTGCTGCCGCCCTGCACGACCGAGCGGTTCACGAGGTTGGCCCACGCCGCCCTGACGACCGCCTTCCAGTTGACCCCGCCGTGCTTGTAGAAGTCCACGTCCTCGATCGCCACGACCGCGTCACGGATGGCCTTGGGCATCTTCGGCAGCGCGACGATCTCCCTGTTCTCATCGCCTTTCAGCTCGCAGAGCTGGGTCCCGTCGGCCGCGAACACCTTGGAGACCTGGGCGGGCTTGTACTCGCTCAGGCTGGACAGCTTGGGAAGCCCGATACCGGAATAGAACCAGAGTACGAAGAGGCCGACACATGCGACGACGGCCACTATCGCCACGAACGCGATGCGGACGAAAACCTTCATGCCGGAACCCGGGTGTTAAACATCTTCGACAATCATAAACCCCGTGACGTGTGGCCTGTTCAGCTTTAAGACGACATAAATACGACCGACGGTTCCTTCGACGGACATGCCTGCCCACCTCTGAGCACGAACGGCGTTCGCGTGCGGGTGCCGTGCGCGGCGTTACGTTATAATACGCCTTGGCCCCACAGGGGCCAGATTTGTTTTCCTCCTGGACATGACCTGGAGCTCTCGTGGGCGTATCAAAGAATATACAGAAGCAGATGGAGCTCATATCCTCGGGTGCGGTAGAGGTGATACCCGAAGAAGAGATGCGCGCGAAGGTCGAGAGATCGATCGCGACCGGCAAGCCGCTGGTCATCAAGCTCGGCGTCGACCCGACCAGCCCCGACCTGCACGTGGGCCACGCGGTCCCGCTCAACAAGCTCCGCCATTTCCAGGAACTCGGCCACCAGGTCGTCCTCCTGATCGGCGATTTCACGGCGCTCATCGGAGACCCGACCGAGCAGGACACCACCCGGCCGGTGCTGACCCCGGAGCAGGTCGAGGCGAACGCCAGGACGTACGTCGAGCAGGCGGGCAAGATAATAGACACTTCCAGGGCAAGGCTGGTGCGTAACAGCGAGTGGCTTGCCCCGCTCAAGTTCAGGGACATCCTCTCGCTGACATCGAAGTTCACGGTCGCGAGGGTGATGGAGCGGGACGACTTCAGCAGGCGGCTCTCCGAGGAGAAACCGCTCGGCCTCCACGAGTTCCTCTATCCGGTCATGCAGGCGTACGACTCCGTCGCGCTCGAGGCGGACGTCGAGATAGGCGGCACAGACCAGAAGTTCAACCTGCTCGCGGGCCGCAACCTGATGAGGTCGATGGGCATGGAGCCACAGTGCGTGGTCACGCTGCCGTTGCTCGAAGGCACCGACGGCGTTCAGAAGATGAGCAAGAGCCTCGGCAACGACGTGGGCCTGACCGACCCGCCCGACGAGATGTTCGGCAAGGTGATGTCGATCCCTGACGAGATGATCTGGAAGTACTTCGCCCTGGTGACGAAGGTACCGCCGCCGGAGGTCGAGGCGATGAGGGAGGAAGTCACTGGCGGCGGCATGAACCCGCGTGACGCCAAGGAGCGCCTCGCGTGGGAGGTCACCGGTGTCTACTGGGGAGCGGAGGAGGCGGACCGCGCGAGGGACCGTTTCCGGAGCGTGTTCAGCAGGAAAGAGCTCCCGGAGGAGGCGGAGGTCGTTGTGCTGGACAGGTCCTGCCTCAAGGACGGCCGGGTATGGGTCGTAGAGCTGCTGCTCCAGCTCGGGATGGCGCCGAGCAAGGGAGAGGCGAGAAGGCTGATCGAGGGCGGCGGCGTCTCGATCGACGGCGTCAAAGTGACCGACACAGAGCTCGAGCTGACGCCGGAGGCCATCGACGGCAAGCTCGTTCGCAAGGGCAGGAAACAGTTCAAGACAGTTAAATTACCGCCCGGATGACAGGCGTAGTCCTTTCATTGACAGTGCAGGGGGCGGGTGTTACTATTCACCGAACCTTGAAATAGCCAAAGGACGTGATTTTGGCTACCAGTAAAGCGAGCAAAATGGCAAGACTGGCATTCAAGACCTAGCGACCGAGCCGAAGGCTTCAACGCCGCTGGACCTTGAGTCCGGCGGCGTTTTTTGTTTATACTTAAGGCCTTTAACGGCCCTGGCACCTTGAAAACTGAACAGTGGAACGGCCTGACGACCGCTTACTCTGAGAAGAGCAAGCAAGCAAAGCTATGAATCAACTTTCCACGGAGAGTTTGATCCTGGCTCAGGACGAACGCTGGCGGCGTGCTTAACACATGCAAGTCGAACGGGACTCTCATCGTAGCTTGCTACGGAGAAAGTCTAGTGGCGAACGGGTGAGTAACACGTGGGCAACCTGCCCTGGAGGCCGGGATAACACGGGGAAACTCGTGCTAATACCGGATATTCTGCCTTTCCCTCATGGCATCGGTAGAAAAGGTTGACTTTGTCTTCCGCTCCGGGATGGGCCCGCGGCCCATTAGCTTGTCGGTAGGGTAACGGCCTACCGAGGCGACGATGGGTAGCCGACCTGAGAGGGTGACCGGCCACACTGGGACTGAGATACGGCCCAGACTCCTACGGGAGGCAGCAGTGGGGAATATTGCGCAATGGGCGAAAGCCTGACGCAGCGACGCCGCGT
>Ga0209747_1000043_pt1 | contig 54105 bp, 46 predicted proteins | sample BarGraNGADG00311_FD_184498 | JGI IMG/M metagenome (GOLD analysis project Ga0209747, IMG submission 184498) | Arctic peat soil microbial communities from Barrow, Alaska - Barrow Graham LP Ref core NGADG0011-311 (SPAdes) (version 2) | ecosystem: Environmental > Terrestrial > Soil > Wetlands > Peat...
AATCTAAAAAAGGCAGATAATTATCCGCCTTTTTCGTTCTATATTTTTCTAGACCCGCAACGCAGGACTGGTTGCCTCTACTAATATTCCCAAAGATCGTGTTCGAAGTTAAAAAGTTCGGTTCTAATACGTTCAGCTTCGAAAAGAGTATATTTTCCAACCTGATATTCACGGATTTGTCTGTCATTATATACATTTGATTCGCCTATAATGGAACTTCCGAATCTTCGCTGCATAAAGAAATCGTCGAAAGAAATTCTCTGGGCATCATTATTGGCGATATATACTTCCTGTTTTGCGAGTGCATCTCTGGCTTCATCATATTTGATCCAGAACAATGGTTTCTTAAGAACCTGCCCAAGCTGAGCATCTAAACCCATAAAAATAGGCCTTATAGCAATAATTCTAACCTGCAAAGAGGAAAGCTTCTTATCAAAATACCACTCCTCATATAGCTCTAATTGTTTAACTTCTTCAGGTTTTGCAAATTGTTTTACTGTGTCGGTTCTTGTCTGACCTGCTGCATTAATCTGTATCTCTTCAGTCTTCATACCGCCGCCCAGAAGCTTCTCAATATCATCGTATGTAGTACTTGCAATGCCGTCAAGGGGCTCATATGCTGTTAGTCTTTTTGCTTTAATTTCATCAAGCAAAACATTTATAAAGCTTTTTCTTCCATCTTTAGTTGGTAATGTCGGGTAATACAGAGGTTGATTAATCTTTTCACGCAGATCAATCAGCCTGTAATAGTATCTGGCCCAGGCAACGTCAGCCTCTCGCAGATAAGGGAAATTGATTTTCTTGGTATCGGGAATTGATTTCTGGTAAATATCACCAAAACTCTGGGCATTGACTATCCCTGAAAGAGAAATGGCAATAATTCCGAAAAGAATTTTCTTATTCATGATCGTATCTTTATTTTTGTATTATTCTACCCTTAAAATAATTGGCAACAAATCTGTTATTTTGCCATCCGGTCCTTTTGCTTTAATATCTTTAAAGATTAAATCCTTGCCTCTTGTAACCTTCGATATCAAGTCTTTTTGTTGAGCAGTAAGATTATTGGATGTGCTTGGTTGTTCGTAAGAATTACCTTTGTCGTTATAAAGAAAAGTAAAGGCGGTGACTTCGTATTGAATATCAAAGTCAAAATCAGGCAATATTGCAAAAACTCCCATCTGTGCCATTGCTGTTGCGCGAGGTATTGTTCCTGTACTTTTCCCGCCAAATATCGCATTTGGAGGGGGGATTTTTTTTACCCTGAATTCATAAGGCGGATAAGCCATTGGTTTACCGTTAATATTAGCAGTTACGATAACTTGAACATTTTGTCCGACAGCATTTGGCTTAACAGCCCAGGTTCCTTTGAAATTCTCACCTTTAGAGTTTTTAACTTTTTCGGTGGTGGAAGTCCCGTTTACAACTTTAATACTTATTTTATCAGGACTTACGCCCGGTACAGAAACATCAATAGGGTTTGGGATACCCATGTACATAACATTCATAGCAGTTGGAGATACAATTACATTTGGTTCGCCAACAACATATTCAGACTTGAATTCGTAGTTTTTAGTTGAACCATCGGGAGCTTTAAGCGCGATTATCCCACCCCATTTTTTCGGTCCGATAGAAGAAGCCTTTACTTTATAAATTCCTTTTCCTGATTCATCTATCTGAAGCTTATTGTCCCCAACTGTAATTTCAGGAACCTGGGTGGAGTCTGTTGCAGAAATAAACACCTGGGCTTCGAAATCGCTGCCAAGAGTTACATAATTTGAATTAGGAATTACAATTGCAGTAAGTTTATTAAATTTGAAAGAAGAAGCGTCAATCTGGGTATACAGGTAGTTAAGAACTTCTGTTTCAGCATTTCTTACGTTCACCTGAAATTCTGATAACATAGCAATAACTGCAACAGTTGGTAAGGTTTGAAAGGTAGCGTTTTCCCATCTTTCCGATTCCCCTGTTTGTTCATTTTTCCCCGGTTCTGTACTAAGACTTTTTCTCAAAGACTCTTCAGCAGCAGGATTTTTTCCTTCGAGAACTGTAATAAGAAAATCGCGATACTCATTAATGTTAGCTTTCAGGTCGTTTGCTTTTCCGTTTTCGTTAGCCCCGATAAGAATCTGGGAAGGGACATTACTATCATCGTACCTTAAAATTTTCTCAGTAAAAACTTCGTTTCCTACAACTGCAGCATTTCCCGGACCATCGCTGGTATTGATGATTTCGATTTTAAGTCCCTGCATAAAATTAAATAATTCGTCTGCTTGTTCTTTTACAAGATATGCAGATGTCTTATACTTGCCGGCTTTTGTTGGGTTTTCCGCAGCTGCTCTATCGAAATCTTTATAAATCAGGTCATTTTTAAGTGCATAGTTTTTGACTGTAAGCGTCAGAGCCTGGTCAACTTTTACAAATGCTTTTACGGCCTCCTTTGATACATTAAGTGCAAGCATGGCGGTAAGTACCAAGTACATCATCCCGATCATCTTTTGCCGTGGAGTTTCCTTTCCGTGAGCCATTTTGTTATTAGTATTAGTTAGATAAAAAAATCCACATTATTTAACATTCATAGCGGAAAGCATATTTCCATAAACATTATTCAATGCCGACAGGTTATCGTTAAGTTTTGTTATTTGCTCGCGATATTTTTTCGTGTCTCCGGCTGATTCTGAAAGGTCTTTCATTAATCCCTGAACACCTTTAAACAGTGAGTCAGAGTCTTTCATGTGTTCGTCAGCTCCTTTACGTTGAAGTTCGTAAACCGCATTAAGTGCTGATAGATTTTTGTTTAGGGATTCAAGTTGCTGCTGGTATGATTTTCCACCTACTTCAATAGATGAGAGAGAGTCAGCCATATTATGATATGCAGAACCTGTTTCATTTATTACTTTTGCAGTTGACTGATATGAATCGGATAATTTGCCAAGTGAATCATTAGCCGTATTAATAGTACTCATATACTTTGTTGAAGCTGCTGATACGTCACCCATGGCATTCATGTTAGAAGTTGATTCACTAAGCTTTTTCATCCCCACACCTAGTTTTTGAAACAGGTCGGGAGTGATCTCTGCTTTCTCGAGCATCTCATCGAACTTAGCAAGTGCAACAGATCCTGCACCTCCGCCTCCGGAAATGACTCCACCACCTGAAACGCCGCCACGATGTTTTGCATCATGAGCCGATAGATCAGGGGTTTCATCTTCCTGAATCCCGGCGAGTTCAGGATAAACCAACGACCAGTCGATCTCTTCGTGCAGCGGTTCAAAAGCTGAAAAGAAGAAGATTGTGGCTTCCATAAGAAGACCAATAGTAAGCATTGTGCCTGCATATGGCCAGTGCTGTATTTTGAACAATGCACCAACAATTACGATGGAAGCTCCAATTCCATAAAGCTTTGCCATGAAATTTTTCCACCCGCTGCTTTGTGTTAATTCTACTAGGTTCATATACTTGTTTATTTGAGGATTATTTCAATTATTAATTAACTCCGATAAAAGCTCTTACATTCCGGAATCCGACAAATGATTTTGTTGAATCCTGATATTCATAATCTCTTGTACTTGTCTGAATATAATATGCGATATCTTTCCATGAACCGCCACGTATTGCTTTTCTTTTCATAACAGGAGGATCTCCGGGTTTTGCATTATATTCATAATTTGGCTGAAGATCGTGCTGAAAGAGGTAGGCTGAAGGATGGTATGCACAACACGTCCATTCCGCTACGTTTCCCGACATATCATATAATCCATATTCATTGGGTTCGTACGATCCTACTTTCCCGGTGTAAACGTTGCCATCGTCAATATAGTTTCCGCGTAAGGGTTTAAAGTTGGCAAGGAAGCAACCTTTGTAGTTACGTGTGTAAGGACCGCCCCAGGGATACATTGACAGGGCGAGGCCGCCTCTTGCAGCATATTCCCATTCCGTCTCCAGGGGTAACCGGTATGCCTGCACATCAGGAATTCCCTCTTTTCTGAGAGATGCGTTCATATAATCTGTTCTCCAGATGCTGAATGCAGTTGCCTGAACCCAGGATACACCAACAACCGGGTAATTGTCAAATGAAGGATGCCAGAAATAAAGTGATGATTGAGGATCGTTGAACGAATAGGTAAAATCTCTTATCCAGCATAGTGTATCAGGATAAACATTAACTATATTGTGTTTAATGAATGAAGAGCGGTCTTTTATGCTTACACTTAAACTGTCTGTTGAAGCAGGGCTCTCATATTTACCTGAGGTTTTTTCAAAATTATCATATTTGTAAGGGGTTCCGGCAGCAAGTTGATTATCAACCCAGAAATAAGAATAGTTAAGCTTCCTTACATCAATTTGTTTCTTCCCGTTAAATCTTTCTTCAGGAGCGTAGTACATTTCTTCAATAGTTGCCTTTGTAGTTTCTTCCTTAGGATCAATTTTTTCTTCCCAGTTAATAACGTTAGGTTCAATAACTGTTCCCTCTGCGTCTACCATGAAATACTGCCTGTCAGCGACCTCTGCATTACCCAGCTTTGTTCTGAGGATAGAATCGCGTACATAATATACAAACTGACGATACTTATTGTTTGTGATTTCGGTCTGGTCGATCCAGAATGCATCAACTGTTACTTGTTTAGAAATGCTATTCATAGCAAACACAGCATCCTGATCGCTTGGCCCCATCATATAGCTCCCGCCAGGAATAAATGCCATCTCTAAAGGTTCAGGTTCGATAAAATTTTTCCTTCCAAGAACGCCAGTAAGTTCTCCGTTATTTGAAGAACTGCAGCCGGTTAGTAAGATTATCAATATAAATGCTGATAGTGTTACTTTTTTCATGTTACATAAGAATTTAATATTGCAAGTAAGTTATTTTTTTTAATAATCACAAAAATCTTACACTTTTATATTTCATCGGGCTTTTGCCCAAGCTTAGATCGAAACAATAATTAACCATAAACTCATGTGAACCGCGACTGTCTTTCGCCATATCGGAAATCGTAAAATCATAAGCATATCCCAATCGCACACCATTATAGAGCTCAAAACCAATCATCCCTATCAATGCATCACCGGCTCTGTAAGAAACGCCTCCCCATACTTTCTTATTGTATCTTAATAATGAAGTTACAGTTAGTTGAAGCACCTTTCCGTCGCTTAAGGCAAATACCGAAGGAATCAATTCGAGGGATGGGTTTGGTAACTGCAAAGTATAGCCTGCTGTGAGATAGTAATGTCTGCTGATATAAGTAAGACCTTTAGTGTATTTAATTTGGGGCTGGTTGATGTGGGTAACCGACAGAGCAGCATAATATTTATCCGTTTTGTAATAGAGCCCAAACCCGGCATCAATAGCAACAAAACTTTCTTTACTTGTAGGGATTAAAGGATCCCCCTCAGGCTGAACAAAAGTTTCACCTGGTGGTATATACCATGTGGGAGTGAGAGTTTTGTTTAACATTCCAAGATTTACGCCAATACCTAGTTTTCCTTGCCCTACATCCATAAGATAAGAGTATGCAGCCGACAGGTTTATATCCTTAGAGAACCCAATATTATCGCTCTCGATTAATAAACCTACCCCGCTTTTGATACCGAAGGGGGAAACAGGGGCGCTGATATTAAAAACTGTTGTTGAAGGCGCACCTTTAAATCCGACCCATTGCTGCCTGTTCAGAGCTGTGGCACAAATCATTCCAGAAGTACCGGCAACTCCCGGGTTATATGTCATCGTATTGAACATGTAATGACTCGATAACGGATCTTGCTGAGACAAAACCGGCTGGAGTATTAAGACTAAAAAAATAAATACAATATTTACTTTCTTCATTTTTTACTTACAAGTGCGTACACATAAGTTGAACCAGTAAAGTAAACAAAAAAAATACATCTGAACAAATTTGAAATTTATTTTACTCATTCAGGTTTTATTTTTGACGAGTTATCAAAACAATTTGATAAACAAAAAAAATGAAGGTTAATAAAGTCGGATGTTTTCAGGATTTAAGTCTTTCAACAGCTTTTACCCATCTGTCGGGGACCTCATTCCGGTTGGCTTTTATGTAATCTTCATGGGAGCATGCTACATATTTATTTTGGTCATTTTCAGCAGGCAGCTCCATCCACCACCTGTCTGTCAGACTGCTCTTTACAAATATCAGATCGTCTTCGAGATCAGTAACTCTGACATGGTATTTAATAAACCGGCCCGAGTTGCTGTTGGTCAGAACCGGTGTCTCATATTGTTTTTGTGAAAAACCCTCAAGGAAAAACCAAATGATCTGGGCCGCCAGACCTGAGGTCTGGAACCGAATATCAAATTCAGGATTGACATCAAATAATCCAAATATTTTTAAATTATCGGATATCCCGGCATATCTTGAAAGAAGGCATATCTCTTCTCCATAGAATCCATTTGGAGAAGGACTTATCGTTCCAGGCGCGTCCGATTGCCTTACTGCAGAAATATCAAATATTGCTACGTCAGAGTCTCTCAGCAATGGTTCCGTAAGATAAATTGCCTGTCGTACATCTCCTACCCTTACAAGTTCTGACCTGCGTTTCTGGAAGCGGTTTATTACCTGCTGATCATTAAGATAAGTCTGGTAACCAATATTTATATAGTGGTAAAATGTGCTTTTGTGGTTGTTAATAATGGTGTTCAGATAGTTGAAAGAATCAGGCTCTTTTCTTTCATTACTGTAATCAATCCTCGGATCAATCGCGGTAAGTGTATATCTGATATTCTGAAGCGAGAGGGCCTTGTCTATAGAGGGCACAAGTGCGCTGCTTCCGCCGATAATTACAGGAAAAATGTTTTCCTGAAGCAATATTGTAAGTATATCTTTAAGCCCGGCAATTGTATCGTTAAACGTTACACCTTGTTTCATGTTTCCAAGGTCGATAATCTTGGATCTTCCCGGTATTTTTGCGAGCTTGTACAATTGCCCGCGGATCATATCGGGCCCTTTTGATGAACCTGCATTCGGTGAGTTTCGTCCCTCGGGAACACCAAATATTGCAATCTTGTACTTACTGATTTCTTTTATGGGAGAATTTTCAGTGTGAACAGAAATATTGTGAGGGAAGCCAGCCTGGCCCGTAAGATGTTCAAAAACAGGACCTTCAATGCTTACAGGATTAAAATAATCATTCAGATCTACCATGGTATATTTCAGGAACTTTTTTTAGTTTTACTTCCATTTTCTATAATCTTAATACAATCTTCTTTAGTTAGCTTTTCTGCATCTGTGCCTTTAGGAAGCCGGAAGTTGAGCTTGTCTTTGGTAAGGTAAGGTCCATACCTTCCGTTCAGCAGCATTATGTCGCCAAAGTCTTTGATAACCTTCTTTTTATCACTGTCGGCCTTTTCAAGAATGATCTCTATGGCTCTTTCAATGGTTACTGTATAAGGGTCGTCTTCTCCCTTTTTTAAAGAATAGAATTTACTGTTGTACCTTATATACGGTCCGAATTTGCCGATTCCAATGACAAGGTCACTGCCCTCATATTCACCTAATGAACGTGGAAGGCGGAAGAGATTCAAAGCCTCTTCAAGAGTTATTGTCTCAAGAAGCTGATTCTTTGATAAACTGGCATATTTGGGTTTTTCTTCGGTTCCTGAATCACCAATCTGCGCAACAGGTCCAAACCTGCCCATTCTCACCGATACAGGTTCGCCTGTTTGAGGGTGATTCCCAAGTACTCTCACCCCGGTTTTTCTCTCTTTTTTCTCAAGCGTACTTGTAACAGTCTTGTGAAATGGAGAGTAGAATTTTTCGATCATCCCGGTCCATTTGATATTACCAAGTGCGATCTCATCAAATTGTTCTTCAACTTCGGCAGTAAAATGATAATCAACTATTTCCGAAAAGTTTTCAAGGAGAAAATCATTCACTATTATTCCGATATCCTGAGGAAATAGTTTGGACTTTTCTTTTCCAGCAATTTCAGTCTTTTCAGTAGTGGAAAGTTTTCCTTTGAGAAGAGTAATAATTGTAATCTGACGTGGTTCTCCCGGTCTGTCTTCACGCGAAACATATCCGCGATTCTGAATAGTAGATATTGTAGGAGCATAGGTTGAAGGACGACCGATTCCAAGTTCTTCGAGCTTTTTTACGAGACTCGCTTCAGTATATCTGGGGGGAGGTGTTGTGTATTTCTGAGTGGCAGTTACATTGTCGTACCATAGTGGCATTCCTTTAGTTACAGGGGGAATTACATATCTGTCCTCATCGGTATTCTCCTGATCTGTCGATTCAGCATAAACCCTAAGGAATCCATCAAATTTAATTACTTCTCCATTAGCCTGGAATTTTACCGGCGAGTTATTCATATCAATCGAAATAGCAGTCTTTTCAATCTCAGCATCTGACATCTGAGAAGCAACCGTTCTTTTCCAGATCAGTTCGTACAGTTTCTTTTCATTAGCGTTGCCGGCTGTGGTTGGATTGTCGAGATATGCAGGACGAATTGCCTCATGTGCCTCCTGCGCACCCTTTGATTTGGTCTTAAACTGCCGGGTTTTCGAATATTTTTCACCAAACTCTGAAATGATCATTTCGCGCGACTTTACAAGTGCCAGCTGTGACAGGTTTGTGGAGTCGGTTCTCATATATGTTATTTTACCGGCTTCATATAATTTTTGTGCTACAGCCATCGTCTGAGCTACAGAAAAGCTTAATTTCCGGTAAGCTTCCTGCTGAAGGGTGGATGTGGTAAACGGTGGAGCCGGCGATCTTGTTCCCGGTTTGATGCTAATATTGCCAATCGAATAGGTTGAACTCTTGCATAACTCAAGAAATTCCAATGCTTCTTTTTCTCCGGGAAATCGTTTAGAAGCTTCTGCTTTTAAAACGGCGTTCTCTTTAGTAGCTGACTCGAGACTGAAATTTGCTGTTACCCTGAATGCAGATTCTGACTCGAAAGTTATAATTTCTCTTTCCCTTTCAACAAGCAACCTTACAGCCACTGACTGTACCCTGCCTGCTGAGAGGGAGGGTTGTACCTTTTTCCAGAGGACAGGGGAAATTTCAAAGCCAACCAACCTGTCGAGAATACGCCGGGCCTGTTGGGAGTTAACGAGGTTCATATCTACGAGGCGGGGGTTTTCTATAGCATGAGAAATAGCCTCCTTAGTAATTTCATGGAATACAATTCTCTTTGTTGTATCCAGATCGAGATCCAAAACGCTAACTAAATGCCATGCAATAGCTTCCCCTTCACGATCCTCGTCAGAGGCGATCCATACATGCTTCGATTCTTTAGCAGCTTTTCGCAACTCGCTTACTACCTTAGCCTTTTCTTTTGGGATCTCATAGTTTGGTGTGAAGTTATGCTCAACATCTATGCCCAGATTCTTCTTAGCCAGATCTCTTATATGGCCAAAACTCGAAACAACCCGAAAGTCTTTTCCAAGAAACTTCTCAATAGTTTTTGCTTTTGCAGGCGACTCAACAATTACCAGATTTTCGATCATCACACGAGATATTTGTTCATTTTATCAGACGGCAAAGTAAGTCAATTAGGTACCAATCTTCAAAATAAACGGTTAAGATTCTTTATTATTTACTATTTTTGAGGCAAATTTATTAAGTAAATGAAAGGCAATTCAAGCAACAAAAAATATCTAATCTGGTTTTGGGCATTATTCATTTCTCCTCTTGCAGCTGTAATAGTCCTGTTTATCCTTATATCGAAGGAAAAACTTGGTCCTATGCCATCATTCTCGCAACTGGAAAATCCGGAATATTACCTCGCCTCGGAAGTTCTCTCAGAAGATGGTGTTCTTCTGGGGAAGATCAGTGTTGAGAACCTGACATGGACAGATTATAAAGATTTTTCCCCATACCTTCCTCAGGCGCTTCTGGCAACTGAAGACATTCGGTATTACAGACATTCCGGTATTGATATACGTGGTCTTGGGCGGGCGGTTATCAAAACAATTCTTTTAGGTCAAAGCACAGGTGGAGGAAGTACTATAACACAGCAGCTGGCTAAGCAGCTTTACCCCAGAGACACAACCAGAACCTCATCACTTATGAGGAAGATTAAGCTTGGCGTATCAAAGTTTAAGGAATGGCAGACTGCTGTTAAACTGGAAAGAAGCTATACCAAGGAGGAGATCATGACCATGTATCTGAACAAATTTGACTTCAGTTATAATGCTATAGGGATAAGGTCAGCCGCCAGAGCATATTTCAATACCACGCCCGATTCTCTGAACCTGCAGCAATCTGCCGTGTTGATAGGAATGCTTAAAGCTTCAACAAAGTATAATCCCATAAGGAATCCCGATATTATGCTTCAGCGAAGGAATATTGTTCTTTCACAGATGGAACATTATGGAGATATTTCACCTTCTGTTGCAGATTCAGTAAGAAGATTACCTATTGTGGTTGATTTCAAGGTTGAAGATCATAATACAGGGCTTGCCACTTACCTCAGGCAGTATATTACCAATATAATGAAAAAACCTGAACCTGACCGTAAAAAATATGAGAGGCAATCATCGTACGATGACGCTTTATGGGAATGGGAAAACAATCCTCTCTATGGCTGGTGCAGCAAGAATAAAAAGCCTGACGGAACAAGTTATGATGTTTACAGGGACGGATTAAAGATTTATACCACCATTAATTCACGCATGCAGCAATATGCAGAAGAGGCTGTGACAGAACATCTCTCGAAAGATTTACAACCAGGGTTTTATAAAAGGGCCAAAGGATTTAAAAATCCGCCTTTTTCAGATGATCTGAAAAAAGAGGAAATTGATAATTTAATTCTGGTATCCCTGAAACAAAGCGACAGATATTATTCAATGAAAGCCAGAGACGTTTCGGAAGATTCCATAATGCTGGCTTTTAACACTCCTGCAAAAATGAGAGTATTCTCCTGGAAAGGAGACAGGGATACAACGATGACACCTCTTGATTCAATTTGGTACTATAAATATTTTATCAGATCATCATTCATGGTAGCAAATCCACATAATGGTAATGTAATGGCTTATGTGGGGGGACCCGATTTCAGATATTTTAAATATGATGCGGTAACGCAACAAAGGAAACAGGTTGGCAGCACAATAAAACCTTTTCTATATACCGTTGCAATGCAAAATGGATATTCTCCATGTATGGAAGTACCGAATTCTCCTGTTTTTTTCGATATAGTAGGTGATTCAGTACCATGGTCACCCAGAAGTTCAGGAGTAGCGGCAGATCAGAATAAAATGGTCACCCTGGCCTGGGGTCTGGCGCAATCGGAGAACAATATTTCAGCATGGCTGATGAAGCAGTTTAAACCAAAAGCAGTGGCCGATCTGATGCATAAAATGGGAATCAGGAGTTTCATAGATCCGGTGCCATCAATATGTTTAGGTACTCCCGATATTAAGCTTGAGGAAATGGTAGGGGCATATGGAACATTTGCCAACAGAGGGGTATATGCCAGGCCAATGTATGTTACCCGGGTAGAGGACAAAAACGGGAACCTGATTTCTACTTTTACTCCAAAAATAGAAGAAGTTTTAACAGCGGAACAGGCATATCTGATGGTTCACCTTCTTGAGGGCGTTGTTAGAACAGGATCAGGAAGAAGGATGAGGAATGAACCTTATAATCTGATGAACCAGATTGGCGGGAAAACAGGAACAACACAGAACCATGCAAACGGATGGTTTATGGGAGTTACTCCAAACCTTGTTGGCGGAGTCTGGACCGGATGGGAAGATCAATCGATTCATTTTGAAACACTCAGGGAAGGTCAGGGCGCTGAAATGGCGTTACCTGTCTTTGCAATTTTCCTGAAAAAGGTGTATGCTGACCCGCAATTCGGAATCATGGAAGCTGATGAGTTTGAGGTTCCATCAAATTTCAATATTGAGCTCGATTGCGATAAGATTAAGAGACAAAGCTCGGGAAGAGATAATATAAGGAGGGGAAGATACTAAAAGGACGCACGACGCACGACGCACTACGAACGGGAAAAAAGCCCCGTGAGTCGTGAGCCTTGTGTCGTGAGCCGTCTTTTAGCTAAACAACGACCTTACGAGGTTTTCAATTTTACCTACCTGTATCACTTCAATATTAAGTCCTTTTGCAACTATATTTCTGTGAAATTTGGAAATATAAATTTTTGTAAACCCCATTTTTGCAGCTTCCCGGATTCGTTGTTCGATTCTTGAAACGGGCCGGATCTCGCCTGACAAACCTGTTTCCCCTGAAAAACATATTTCATGTCCGATAGGGATATCAAGGTTAGAGGATAAAACAGAACTTATTATTGCAAGATCAATAGCCGGGTCGTTAACTTTAATACCTCCGGCGAGATTAAGAAAAACATCTTTTACACCAAGTCTGAAGCCAGCTCTTTTTTCGAGCACAGCCAGAAGCATGTTTAACCTTCGAATATCAAAGCCGGTAGAACTTCTCTGGGGTGTTCCATACACTGCGCTGCTTACAAGTGCCTGTGTTTCAATAAGAAATGGTCGCAGACCGTCGACCGTTGCCGCAATTGAAATCCCGCTCAGGGCTTCATCGTGCTGATTGATAAACATTTCCGATGGGTTATCAACTTCCCTTAAGCCCGACTCAACCATTTCAAAAATACCTATTTCTGAAGTTGAGCCAAACCTGTTTTTAACTGAGCGAAGTATGCGGTACACATAGTTATTATCGCCTTCAAAATAAAGAACAACATCGACAATATGCTCGAGCACTTTCGGACCGGCGAGGGTTCCATCCTTAGTAATGTGACCAATAAGGAAGACAGGAATTCCTGTAATCTTTGAATACTTAAGGAGTTGTGCTGCGCATTCCCTTATCTGCGATACAGAACCGGCCGAAGACTCAATCATTCCAGTGCTTATTGTCTGAATGGAGTCTATTATTATAAGAGAAGGTTTTATGTTTTCAGTATGAGTCAGTATGCTTTCCAGTTCAGTCTCGCTAAGAATATAACATTGCGGGTTGGAGTTCTTCATCCGTTGTGCCCTCAGGCTTATCTGTTCTTCGCTCTCTTCACCTGAAACATAAAGGATCTTTTTCCCGGTCATTGCAAGTGCCAGCTGAAGAGCAAGGGTTGATTTCCCAACACCGGGTTCCCCTCCAAGAAGAATCAGTGATCCGGGTACAATACCTCCTCCCAGAATCCGGTCGAGTTCTGATATTCCTGTTTTCTGACGGTTTTTTTCGTCGGCTTCTATGTTATCGAGAAGTTCGGGTTTTCTCTTCTCCTGATTTAAAATAAATGAAGGTTGCGGAGACGGAGATGAAGAAATGATCTCCTCATGGTATGTATTCCACTCTTTGCATGAAGGGCATCTGCCGATCCATTTTGCCGATTCCACACCGCAGTTCTGACAGACGAATATTGTTTTGTTTTTTGCCATTGGTATTGCCCTATATTTTTGTTTCCAGCCCCTGAATATCCCTGGTTTTTGCCCCCAAACCACTTAAATATCCCTGGGTTATTGCCCCCCAACCCCCCTAAAGGGGGGCTAATACGGGTATTACATGTAAATTATAAATTAAAACAAGTCTTAAATTCAGGATAAATATATTAAAAATAATTAAATGAGTAGTATTTAACCCCCCTTTAGGGGGGCAGGGGGGCAAAAAATTGAGCAGAATTTGGTTAATCAAAACGGGCGGGGGGGGCGAAAAATAAAGAGGCGAAGTCAACTAAATAGTGGGCAGGGGGTCAAAAAAACAAAGGATGAAAAAGGTACTGAGTGGGTAAAAAGCAGACATGGCAAAAATCAGGGTGTCACCTCTTTCCGGTCTTTTCGAAAAATGATAAAGAATGAAATTACTCCGGTAATAACGACAAATATCAGTTGCGATTCGTGAGTAAGAGTGGCATAAGCAAATCCATCTTCAAGTGGGATCCCTTTAACAATAAATAATCCCTGTTGAACAATATAATGAAATGCCCCTATGCCTCCGGAAACCGGAGCGGACATTCCAAGTCCGCCAATTACAAGTACGAAAATACTGTCTCTGAATGTCAGAAATGAAGTACTTTCCATAGCGAAAAACACAACATACGTCATGAGGGCATAATTAAACCAGATGAAAACGGTATGGAAGATGAATTCCCATTTCTTTTTCATATTGGTAATTGTTTTCAATCCGTTGACGACTCCTCTTGCAACATCGAATATCTTGGAAAAAAACCTGAATTTCCGGAGAGAATTTTTATACCTGATTATCAGAAACAAAGTAACTGCGGCAAAGAGGAAAAGGATTGATGAGAACCATATTATCCAGATAGCTCCGAACATTTTTTGTATAGGGATCTGGATGCTGTTTTTAAGAAACATGCCAACCTGGTCACCGCTTGAAAAAATCAAAAACACCATTATTGTCATTAAGGAAATGAAGTCAATTGTTCTTTCAACAACTACGGTTCCGATTAATTGATCTACCGGTATTTTTTCCTTTTTACCCAATGCCACACAACGTGTTATTTCGCCCATTCTGGGTAAAGCGAGATTGGCAAGGTAGCCAGTCATCAGAGCATAGAATGAATTTCTTAATGAAGGTTTGTAGCCGAGAGGGTGTATCAGCAAAATCCATCTGCGGGAGCGACTCACAAATGCAAAAAAGCCAAACAAAACCGACAATAGCAGCCAGGAGTAGTTAGCTTTTTTTAAATCATCAATAAACTTTGTTGTATCTACCTTCCTGAATGCGAGCCACAACAATAAAATTCCAACAGCGAGGAAAGCCAGAAATTTCAGAGCCTGTATTGTGCCTTTTCTCAACGTCAGATTAGTTTATTAGTTTTTGTATCAGGGAAAATAATTGTAGGCCTGAACGATTTTGCCTCCTCAAAGTCAAGAAATGCGTAAGACATAATAATAATAACATCACCTACTATCACTTTTCTTGCTGCTGCACCATTCACACAGATTTCTCCGGACCCTCTTATACCCTTTATAATATAAGTCTCGAGACGCTCTCCGTTATTTAAGTTCAGAATCTGGACTTTCTCATTTTCGATTAGATTTGCGGCATCAATAAGATCCTCATCAATAGTAATACTGCCTACATAATGCAGATTTGCACCTGTAATTGTTACCCTATGGATTTTTGATTTTACTACTTCTATTAACATGACTCTATATCTTACTGAGAGTAATTACGGGGCAAAGGTAATTAACCTTTTGATTCAGACCAATCCAATTTCAATATTATCTATCAGTCTTATTTTTCCGGCTCTTACTGCAATACACCCGAAGTATCTTTTCCCCTTTTGCATTTCGCTTTTGAACTTAACAGGAAAAAGCTCTGTATCATCTGTAATATCAAAGTATTCGACATCGAATCCGGGAACACTATTTATCATTTTTTTCACAAAAGATTTTATTTCCGGTATATCATGATAATCGATCATTTCCGATGCTGCTGAGATTGCCCTGAAGATTATCGATGCATTTTTTCTGATGTCCGGCTCAAGCAGCATGTTTCTGCTGCTCATGGCAAGTCCGTCGCTTTCGCGCATTATCGGGTGCCCGATAATTTTAACCTTATTACCTGTTTTTCGTACAAGCTCTTTTATAACTGCGAGCTGCTGAAAGTCTTTTTGCCCGAAGATGGCGATATCAGGTTTGACTATATCAAATAATCTGCTTACAACCTGTGCCACCCCGTTAAAGTGTCCGGGACGATGCTCTGCTTCCATAACCTTATCAAGGTTACCGAAGTTGAAAACTCTTTTATCCTCTTCGGGGTAAATCTCCTCAACATCCGGACTAAAGACTATATCATTCTCCCTCAGGATATTCTTGAGCATTTCCAGATCTTTCCCCAGATCCCGGGGGTAATTTTTAAGATCGTTTTTATCATTGAACTGTGTTGGATTCACAAAAATGCTAACAACAACAACAGGACATTGTCTAATAGCACTTTCTACAAGGGAAATATGCCCGGCATGAAGAGCACCCATAGTTGGGACAAAACCGACAGGAGCAAGATATAATCTTTTAAGATATGCTTGCAATTCTTTTGCAATACTTATTACCTTCATGATTCCAGGTTTTCTGCAAACTTAATCTGATTAATTCATATTCAGAGCGATCATAATAGATAATTTTATAATTGGGATTCTGGCTGCCCTATCTTTATGAATACCCCCATTTTTATTATGTTATTAAATTTTACTATCTTTGCACTTTAATTAGAAATGGTATATCCAGGCAGGAAAATAACATGGAAAGCAGGAAGGTATTATTCATTTCACAAGAGATCACTCCATACTTAGGTGAAACAAAGTTGTCAAAGATCGGAAGATTTCTCCCTCAGGGCATTCAGGAGAGGGGCAAAGAGATCAGAACTTTCATGCCAAGATATGGCTGTATAAACGAACGGAGAAATCAACTCCACGAGGTTATTCGCCTTTCAGGGATGAATCTTATTATCGACGACACGGATCATCCTCTCATAATTAAAGTTGCTTCAATACAATCGGCCCGCATGCAGGTTTATTTTATTGATAATGACGATTACTTCCAGCGGAAATTTATTACAAGCGACGCTAACGAAAAGGAGTTTGTCGATAATGATGAGAGAGCTCTGTTCTTTGCCAGAGGTGTAATTGAGACAGTTAAAAAACTCCGCTGGGCTCCTGATATAGTCCATTGTCATGGATGGATGTCTGCTCTGGTACCGGTATATCTTAGAAGTATTTACCAGGACGACCCATTATTCCACAATTACAAAATAATCTATTCGGTTTACAATAATGATTTCATTACACCGTTTAGATCAACATTCGCCGATAAGTTGCGTTTCGACGGAATAGATGGTGAAAACCTTAAAATGGTTAAGACGCCCGATTTTATCAATGTTTCAAAACTGGCCATAAAATATTCTGACGGGATCATTATTGGCAGCGAGGATATAAATGAGGAATTAAAAAAATACATTAGTACAATAAATAAACCGGTCCTTCCTTTTAAAGATGAAACCGAATATATTGATGCCTATAATGACTTTTATGACAAGATACTTTCATAGCTCCAAACTTCGATACAGATTTTTTTCTGGCCCTTCTTTTTTCTTAAATATTTCTCGAATAACATTTTTCGTTCTGATGATTTTTATTGTCAGTTCATGCGAAGAAGGCCCAACAAAAATCGGAAACGGTCTTCTTCCGGGTAGCGATTTTGTTTTAATAGAATCAACAGATACTTTGAGCGTGCGGTCATATTCCATGTATGATAAATCTTTCCTCTCAGATAATCCGTCAATGTCATATATTGGCCAGATTCAGGATCCCTACTTTGGAACAACAACCGGAGGGTTTGTTTCAGAGTTAAGAATGGGTTCACCATGGGACAGAAAGCCATTCACAATTGATTCAGTGAAATTATTTCTTTCATTGCTGAGTACAACAGGAGGAGAAGGAGTAACTCATACATTAAGACTTACGGAGATAGCCAATCAGATCTATACCGACTCCATCTATTATTCAGACCGGAAAGTAGATACAACAGAGTTTGGAGTTAGTGTTCAGCTTCCTGTATTAAGAACAGATTCGATAAATACAATCGTAATGAAGGTGCCCAGAGAACTTGGAGTACAGCTTATGTCCGATACCGCAATGTTGTTTTATAATAATAACAAACCCGATTTCAGAAGTTCTTTCAAAGGACTTTACTTCCAAATCACTGCTTCCTCAAATCCGGTACTTGCCAGTTTAAGTCTTAAACCATCGGCAACTAACCTGGGTTACTCTAATTTTTTTATTGTTTTCATGCACGACTCTCTTGGTGTTTATAAAGAATTTTCCTTTATCCTTGATGCAGTAAACAAAAACGCGGCTTTTAATTTGTTTACCCATGATTTTAGTACTGCAACAAGAGGAAATGTATCACAACATTTAAATGATACCAGTTATAGTAATCTTGACACACTATCATATCAACAGTCTCTAAACGGTATATATACCATGATAAGAATGCCAGGTCTGGAAAAGATTAAAAATGACCCTTATTATAAAAATATTGCAGTTAATAAAGCAAGATTGACCTTTCCTATTTATATGAATGGAGATCTTTTTAAACCTTCAAAGCTTCCTTCAGGGCTGATTCTAAGGTATAAAACTTCTGAAGGGTTAAAGTATGTTGTTCCGGACTTCAATCTTGATCAATATAATTACTTTTTTAACGGTATCCTCGATACAACAGCTAATGTATATTCTTTCAACGTGCCTGGTTTTGTACAAGGATATCTTAAGGATGCCACAGGCAAAATAAAACCGGAACTTGAATTATTTCTTGGGGATGGAACTAAAAACGTAATCCTCAAGACCAGTAAGAGCAAAACGCCGGTTAAATTTGAATTTACCTATACTAAGTTTTAGCTTTTGTAAAACAAAACAGCTACTTTAGTGATTGTCTTCTAAAACTTGTACCTTATGTGTGGAATTGTTGGCTATATCGGATCAAAACCTGCCCGTGAAATAATTATTAATGGTCTCAAAAAGCTCGAATACCGGGGATATGATTCGGCCGGCATGGCTCTTGTAAATGGTGAGACTAAGATCTTTAAATGTGCAGGCAGGGTTAAGGATCTTGAGGAAATGGTTAAGGAATCAAGTTTTAACGGTACAACCGGAATGGGCCACACAAGGTGGGCAACTCATGGCGAACCAAATGAGTTGAATGCCCATCCTCAGATTTCATACAAAGGACACTTTATTGTTGTTCATAATGGAATAATTGAGAATTATTCGGTACTTAAAAAGCATCTTGAAAGCAGGGGTATTGTTTTTACCAGCCAAACTGATACCGAAGTTCTTGCAAACCTGATTGAGCACCTTTATCTTGAGGGTGATCTGTCGGCTGAGCAGGCAATTACCATGGCTCTTAACAGAGTTGAAGGAGCTTATGGGTTGGTTATAATCTGCACAAAAGAAACCGACAGATTATTTGCTGCTAAAAAAGGCAGCCCGCTTGTAATAGGAGTAGGCGAGGGAGAAAACTTCATTGCCTCCGATGCTACACCTATAGTAGAATATACAAATCGGGTTATCTACCTCAATGATGACGATATTGCCATAATTAAAAAGGATGAGCTTATTCTTAAGAATATAAGAAATGAAAAGATCCAGCCGGAAGTTAAAGAACTGGATCTCAAAATCGGTGAGATTGATAAAGAAGGGTTTGCTCATTTTATGCTGAAGGAAATCTTTGAACAGCCAAGGGCAATTCATGATACTTTCAGAGGAAGAATATTGCCCGATCATTCCCGTATTATCCTGGGTGGTCTGCACAATGAACTGGAGTCAATGTCGGTGGCTGGAAGGATTATAATAATTGCGTGTGGCACATCGTGGCATGCGGGGTTACTTGGCGAATATATAATTGAGGAATATGCACGGATTCCCGTTGAGGTAGAATATGCTTCCGAATTCCGGTACAGAAATCCCATAATAAATAAAGGAGATATAATAATTGCAATAAGCCAGAGTGGCGAAACTGCAGATACTCTCGCAGCGATTAAGTTAGCAAGACAGAAAGGAGCAAAAGTCTTTGGGATATGCAACGTAGTAGGTAGTAGTATTCCTCGTGAAACAGATGCTGGTGTTTATACCCACGCCGGACCTGAAATAGGTGTAGCATCTACAAAAGCATTTACCTCTCAGGTAACAGTTCTTGCCATGATTGCATTTAAAATCGGACATAAGAAGGGAATCCTCACCGACGAAGTGTACAGGAACCTGATAAAAGAACTGGCCTCAATTCCTGCAAAAATTGAAAAAGCGCTGGAAGTAAATGACCAGGCTCTTGAGCTCGCAAAAATATTTCAAAAAACAAATAATGCCCTTTATCTGGGACGGGGATATCTTTTCCCCGTGGCACTTGAAGGCGCTCTTAAGCTAAAAGAGATATCATATATTCATGCAGAAGGGTATCCTGCTGCTGAAATGAAACATGGTCCTATTGCCCTTATTGATAAGAACATGCCGGTGGTGGTTGTTGCTACAAAGGATGATACTTATGAAAAGATAATCAGTAATATACAGGAGATAAAAGCAAGAAAAGGTGTAGTTATTGCCATTGTGACTGAAGGTGATGAGATAATAAGAAAAATGGCTGATTATGTTCTTGAAGTACCGGAAACCATCCCGGTCTTTTCAGGGCTGCTTGCAGTAATCCCGTTGCAATTACTGTCTTATCATATAGCTGTTCTGAGAGGATGTAATGTTGACCAACCAAGGAATCTTGCGAAATCGGTAACGGTTGAGTAAAAAATCCAGCAAACATCATGACGCAGAGTGATCATTATCGAAATCTGACCACCAGTGAGGTTGACGTTATGAAGCTCAACGGTTGCTCTTCTGACGAGTGGAACAGGATACGGGTGAAAGACGGATTTGATCCATCCCGATGTGTAAATGTTATTTTTTCCGGAGATATTCTGCTTGGAGTTTTCAATGAACCTTATATAGATGAAGGGGGTGTTAGTTTCCGAAGTGGTATGTATAACACGCGTCTTCATAATTGTAAGGTAGGTTCGGATGTTGTTATTAGTAATATTGGCGACCATATTGCAAATTATAATATTGAAGATAAGGTTGTTATAAAAAATTGCGGTAGAATTCATACAGAAGGACTCTCGTCTTTCGGAAACGGAACCTCCGTTGCAGTACTTAGCGAAACAGGTGGCAGGACTGTAAAAATATGGGACAATCTTTCAGCTCACGAAGCATATATTTCAGCTCTTTACAAACATAAAGAAAATGCAATATCTCTTATCGAAAAGATGGTGGATGATTATTCTATGGCAAATTCCTCAACAGAGGGAACCATCGGATTCAATTCAAGAATCTTTAATTGCACTACTTTAAGGAATGTAAAAATCGGACCTTTCAGTCGTTTAGACGGAGCCCTTTTTCTTAATGAAGGTTCGGTTAACAGCTGTGAAGCAGATCCTGTTCAAATAGGCTCAGGTGTAATAATGGAGCATTTTATCGTGGGTTCAGGATCGAAAGTTTCAGAGGCGGCACAGATTGACAAGTGCTTCATAGGACAAGGATGTATTCTGGCGAAACAATTTTCAGCCCAAAACTCATTGTTTTTTGCCAATTTCGATGGATATATGGGCGAAGCATGTTCGGTATTTGCAGGTCCCTATACGGTAACTCATCATAAATCAACGTTACTTCTTGCCGGCTATTTTTCATTCATGAATGCAGGCAGCGGATCGAACCAGAGTAATCACATGTATAAACTGGGCCCAATTCATCAGGGTATAGTGGAGCGGGGATCCAAAACCACCAGTAACTCATACCTGTTATGGCCATCGCATATTGGTCCTTTTACTATTGTGAAGGGAAGTCATACTAAGAATCTGGATTCATCATCTTTCCCCTTCTCATATCTTATTGAAGGGGATAGTGATAGCATGCTTGTTCCCGGAATCAATCTTAAAAGTGCAGGAACAATAAGAGATGCTCAGAAATGGCCTCTTCGCGACAGAAGAAAAGGCCCTCAGAAGACAGATCAGCTAAACTTTAATATGCTTACCCCTTTTACTATAGGGAAGATGATTAAAGGCAGAGAAATATTGCAAAGACTGAAAGCAGAGTCTCCCGATGCAATAATCTATTCCTGTAATAATATGCAGATAAAGGGATCTTCTCTCGAACGTGGAGTAGAACTTTATCAGATAGGGATCAGCAAGTTTCTTGGCAATTCTTTAATTCGAAGACTTGAAAGAAATGAATTCAAAACAATTGAGGAGTTAAGAAGAATCTTATTACCCAATGGGCCCGGGGGGAGTGGTGAATGGGTTGACCTTGCTGGCTTAATCGCTCCGAAAAGTGAAGTTGAGAAGTTACTTGGTGATATTGAGTCAGGTAAGCTCTCTTCCGTCAGTGAGTTGAACAAGGCGTTTACGGCAATACACAATTCATATTACAATTGGGAATGGACCTGGACGTTTGAACATATTGAGGAAGAGACCGGAATTACTGTTAATAAATTAACAGCTGATGATATTATTGGCCTGCTTGAAAGATGGAAAACAAGTGTTGTTGAATTGGATAACCTGATTTATGAAGATGCACGAAAAGAGTTTGCATCATCTTCAATGACCGGATTTGGCATAGATGGTGGGAATGATGTTAAGAAGCTTGATTTTATAAATGTACGGGGCGACTTTCAGACAAACAGTTTTGTTATGTCAATTACTGAACATACTAAAGTAAAGTCAGCTGAGGGAGATAAGTTAATCAAACGATTGGAAGGCATAAGTCAATAAAACCAGCTATCTGTCTGAATACATAAGATCGTAATATTTCCCGTACGCACCGGACAGTACTCTATCGAGCCATTTTTCATTGGTCAGATACCATTCAACGGTCTTTTCCAGACCCTCAGCAAACTCCGGAATAGGAGCCCACCCAAGCTCATTCTGTAACTTAGAAGAGTCAATTGCATATCTCAGATCGTGTCCGGGTCTGTCCTTTACGTAGGTTATAAGTTTCTCGGATGTCCCCGCAGGACGGTTAAGTTTTTTGTCCATTATACGGCAAAGAAGAAGTATCAGATCAATATTTTTCCATTCATTATTTCCTCCGATATTGTATGTTTCGCCTACTTTGCCACGATGAAAGATAAGATCGATTGCAGCAGCATGATCTTCAACATACAGCCAGTCGCGGATGTTTTCACCCTTACCATATACCGGAATAGGTTTGTTGGTTTTAATATTATTTATTGCAAGAGGGATGAGTTTCTCGGGGAATTGGTTAGGTCCGTAATTGTTTGAACAATTGGAAATTACAACAGGAATGCCAAACGTATGATTATATGCTCTTACCATGTGATCGGAACTTGCCTTTGATGCTGAATAAGGGCTTTGGGGATCGTATGAAGTTTGTTCTGTGAAGAGACCATCTTTTCCAAGTGATCCGTAAACCTCATCGGTAGAAATGTGATAAAACAGTTTTCCTTCCGAAGCGTTTTTCCAGCTTACGAGGGCAGCATTGAGCAAGTTAACCGTGCCTACAATATTTGTGAAAACGAATTCGTCGGGACCAGTTATTGAGCGGTCTACATGCGATTCGGCAGCCAGGTGAATTATCCCATCAAAATTGTACTTTTTGAAGAGGCTAAGAACAGACTGTTTTTCAACAATATCTATCTTTTCGAAAAGATAATTTCTTTTTCCTTCTATGTCGGTCAGATTTTCCAGGTTCCCGGCGTATGTAAGCTTGTCAGCGTTAACAATCAGATAATCAGGATATTTGTTTACAAATTTTCTTACTACATGAGAGCCTATAAATCCTGCTCCACCGGTTATCAGAATAGTCTTTTTCATATCTCTTATTCTTTACTGAGACGCAAAATTTTGCGTCTCTACTGTTTCCTTGTCTTCCTAGTTCTTACTTCTTATAAACTTCTCCCAGTCCCATGCAGTTTTCATGGCTTCGTCGAGGGAGCTTAATGTTTTCCAGCCAAGCTCTTTATTTGCAAACGAAGGATCGGCCCAGATCTTTTCAATATCCCCGGTTCTTCTCCCGGTAATCTTATACTTAAGCTTAATTCCTGAAATGCGTTCAAAAGATTTAATAGCTTCAAGAACTGAAACGCCAATACCCGTGCCGAGGTTAAAGACCTCAAAATTAGTTTTGTTTCTGGCTTCAAGGAGTCGCATTACAGCAACAACATGAGCTTTGGCAAGATCAACAACATGGAGATAATCTCTTATACATGAACCATCGGGTGTATTATAATCATCTCCAAATACTTTGAGCTCATCTCTTAATCCATATGCAGTTTGTGTAATGTATGGTACAAGATTTTCAGGAACCCCTCTTGGTAATTCACCTATAAGAGCTGATGGATGAGCTCCGATAGGATTGAAATATCGTAATGAAATTGCTTTGATATTTTTGTCCGGGTAAGTCGTGTCCCTTATTATTGCTTCACCTACCTGCTTGGTATTTCCATAAGGAGATGTTGCGGGTTGCAGAGGAGCGTTTTCAGTAACAGGTAATTTTTCGGGTTGACCATAAACAGTACAGGATGATGAAAACACCAGGTTGGGTATCTTATGACGTTTCATAGCATCCAGAAGGTTAACCAGCGATAAAAGATTATTACGGTAATACTCCAATGGTTTATTTACTGATTCGCCAACAGCCTTGTATGCTGCAAAATGGATAATTGCAGCAATATCATTATTTTTACTAAAGAACATTTCGAGTTTTTCCTGATCGCACAGGTCAAATATTTCCAGAACCGGTTTGATGCCGGTTATCTTAGTAATCCTGTCAACAACTTCAGCTTCTGAGTTATAGAGGTTGTCAATAATTACAACATCAAATCCTTTTTCAATTAGTTCAACTGTAGTGTGCGAACCGATATATCCCGTTCCGCCGGTAACCAGTATTTTTTTCTTCATTTAGAGACTCCAGTAAGTATGATTTTTAATTCTTCCGCGAAGAACACCTTTCACATCAACAACTATTCCATCCTTATTTAATAATGGTGTAAAAAAAGATTCCTCCGATTTTAAATATTCTTTATGGCATACTGCCAGTATCACAGCATCGTATTTACCGGAGGGCAGTTCTTTAAGATCAATCCCGTATTCATGTTTTACCTCTTTTTTCGAGGCTCCCGGATCTATTACTTCGACAGCTATTCCAAAATCGTCAAGTTCGTTGATTATATCCATAACTTTCGAATTCCTTATGTCGGTAACATCTTCTTTAAATGTGATGCCCATAATAAGAACACGTGAACCCTTTAGACCCTTTCCTGCTGCAATTATTTTTTTAACAGTCTGTTTTCCAATATATCTTCCCATACTGTCGTTGATGAACCTGCCTGAATCGATCATCTGAGGATGATACCCGAGAGCTTTTGCCTTGAACGACAGATAATACGGATCGACACCAATACAATGTCCTCCAACCAGCCCGGGATAGAACTTCAGGAAGTTCCATTTTGTGCCGGCTGCTTCAAGTACCTCAAACGTATTGATTCCCATTTTGTTAAAAATAATCGATAGCTCATTCATAAAAGCGATGTTTATATCGCGCTGGGTATTTTCGATGATTTTAGCCGCTTCTGCAACTTTTATGGAACTTGCCCTGTGAACGCCTGCCTTTATTATCAGTTCGTAGATTTTTGCTATGTTCTCAGCTGCTTCATCATCGCAGCCGCTGGTGACCTTAATGATCTTTGTAAGTGTATGATTTGTATCGCCCGGATTTATTCTTTCAGGAGAGAACCCAACCTTAAAGTCAATTCCGAATTTTAGTTCTGAATATCTTTCCAGAACAGGTATGCAATCATCTTCGGTACATCCGGGATAAACGGTAGATTCGTAAACAACATAATCACCTTTTTTAAGTACCCGGCCCACGGTTTCTGAAGCTTTAAGAACAGGTGTCAGATCAGGAAGGTTGTGACTGTTTGTAGGAGTTGGTACTGCAATTATATGAAATGAAGCCTCTTTTAAGTCGGCTGGATTGCTTGTGAGAATAATATCTGTACCGTTGAAGGCATCGGAGGTTAGTTCATTACTTGGATCGATACCCTTTTTCATCAGGGCAACTCTCTCGGGCTTAATATCAAAACCGATAACCTTTATCTTTTTTGCAAACTCAAGTGCAATTGGCAAACCAACATATCCAAGTCCTATAACAGATAGTTTTGTCTCTTTGTTTATAAGCTTATTATACATAATTATACATTATTATATTGTTTTTAATATTGGATGATAATTTCCCTGCAGCCCTACCGGTTTTGAATTTCTTATTGAAAAGGCAGTTTCTACTGACTGGCGTGCCTCTTTTAGTCCAAATCCCCTTCCTGCAAGTATCTCTTTATACGATATAGTGTGCAAGTCGGTAAACCCTTCACTGAATTCTATTTCTTCACCATCAACCGTAATTGACCTGAATGTTCTCTGACCGGTACTTTTTACAGAATCGGGGATATCATTATAATCGATGCTGAGAAACCATCGTACCCGTGCATTTTCAAGTTCGAGATATCCGGCGGCTTTATTTATATCTGAAAGATGAACAATATTTTTCTTTACATCCCCAAAGATCCAGGTAAGCATGTCGAAAAAGTGAATGCCAATGTTTGTTGCTACACCCCCTGACTTTTGGATATCGCCTTTCCACGAAATCTGGTACCAGTTTCCGCGGCTGGTAACATAGGACAAGTCGACATCGTAGATTTTTCCTTTAGGACCATTCCGGATCTTCTCGTGAAGTTCTTTTATTTTAGGATGAAGACGAAGCTGAAGTATAGTTGAGATTTTATGTCCCGTTTCATTTTCAATCTCCTGTAAAGCATCAATATTCCAGGGGTTGAGAACAATCGGCTTTTCACATATTGCTTCTGCCTGATGACGTAATGCAAACCTGATATGAGAATCGTGAAGATAATTTGGCGAACAAATACTTACATAATCAATTTTGGTACCTGTCCGTTTCAGTTTATCAATATGTCTGTCGAAACGCTCAAACTCAACAAAGAAATCACTTTCCGGGAAAAAGCTGTCGATTCTTCCCACACTGTCAAACTTGTCGAGACTCGCCAGCAGGTTATTGCCAGTTTCCTTTATTGCCTTTAGATGCTTTACGGCAATGTATCCGGCGACACCTATTATTCCGAAATTTTTTGGAGTTTCAGCCATCATCAAATGTTTAAAAAGAGCCTAAAATTACTGAATTATTTTAGAAACCTTGCCATCCTTTAGGGAGTATCTCTCTCCACTCTCTGAACAGGTGGCCATCCCTGAGTTGTCAAAAACCAGTTTAAGCCCGTATTCACTCATCCAGCCTGTTTGTCTGGCCGGATTTCCTATCACGAGGGCATAAGGTTTTACATCTTTTGTAACAACAGCGCCTGCACCGATAAATGCGAAAGTTCCAATTTTATTACCACAAACAATTGTAGCATTGGCGCCAATTGATGCCCCCTTTTCAACGATGGTTGTATAGTAGCTCTCTTTCCTGATAATTGCACTTCGTGGGTTAATAACGTTTGTAAAGACCATTGATGGTCCCAGGAACACATCATCTTCACAAACGACGCCTGTATAGAGCGACACATTATTCTGGACTTTAACATTCCTTCCGAGCTTAACCCCCGGAGAGATAACAACATTCTGTCCGATATTGCAGTTTTCACCGATTTCCGACCCGGTCATAATATGACTGAAGTGCCATATCTTTGTTCCCTTTCCAATTTTGCAGCCCGTATCAATAACAGCTGTTTCGTGTGCAAAATATTCCTTCTCCATATTAATTATTTATCGAAGAACTGTAAGATTGTAAGTATAATATAATCAAGTTGTTCCTGCTCCATATCGGGATGCATTGGTAATGACAGAACTTCTTTGCAGAGTGCTGTTGTTACAGGGAAATCTTTATCTGTGTACCCTAAGTATTTATAAGCTTCCTGTATGTGAAGTGGTCCGGGGTAATAAACCATAGAAGGTATGTTCTTTGCTTCGAGGAATTTTTTCAGTTCATCTCTCAGGCCGTTCTTCACCCTTATTGTATACTGGTGGAAAATATGAGAAGAGTAAGGGACTCTTACAGGAACAATGATTGAGTTGCATCCGGCAAATGCCTCGTCATACTGATCAGCAACCGCTTTTCTTGATGTATTGAACTGAGACAGATATTTAAGTTTCACCCTCAGGATTGCTGCCTGGATTGAATCAAGTCTTGAATTAATTCCGATATCATCGTGAAAATAGCGGACTTTCATACCATGGTTGGCAATGCTTCGAAGCTTTTTGGCAAGAATATCATCGTTGGTATAGAGAGCGCCTCCATCGCCGTAACATCCAAGGTTTTTCGATGGGAAAAATGAAGTAGTACCGATATTTCCTATTGTGCCGGCTTTTTTAACTGTCCCCTCTCGAAAGATATAATCTGCCCCTGTAGCCTGTGCAGCATCTTCAATTATGAAAAGGTTGTGTTTCCGGGCAAGTTCCATAATGCTTTCCATGTCGGCACACTGACCAAAAAGATGAACCGGGATGATTGCTTTTGTTTTTGGAGTAATGGCTCTTTTAACCGCTTCAACGGAAATGTTAAAACTATCGGGATCAGGATCAACAATAACGAGCTTCAGTCCGAGAAGTGCAACTACCTCTACTGTTGCAATAAAAGTAAAATTTGTGGTGATAACCTCATCTCCGGATTTAAGTCCGAGAGCCATGAAGGCAAGCTGAAGAGCGTCTGTTCCGTTTGCGCAGGAAACAACATGTTTCACTCCCATATAATTTTGAAGCTCTTCTTCAAAAAGCTTAACATCAGGTCCTTTAATAAACGCCGTTGAGACCAGAACTGATTTTATTGCTGCATCAATCTGTGTTCCGATTTTCTCGTATTGGGCCTTGAGGTCCACCATCTGGATCTCTCTCATAATAGTTTAAAATTTGAATAGACGAAGATAATGATTTTTTGAGTACCCCCATCCCATAGCCATCAACGTAAGGGTAGTATTGAAAACATGGATAAGAAAAGTTTCCCCTACTTTTTAAGGAGGGGTGGCCGGGACAAGTTATTCTCTCAGTTCATAAAATTCCTTCCCCGGCCGGGGTGGTTGATTTATTGAACCAGATTTGTAATCCAGGAACCTGAATATTTGTTAATTGAGATAAGTAAGGTAATCAATAAAAAAAGTGAATCGATATGATAAACCAATCAACCACCCCGGCCGCAACAAGCCTTGCAATACTTTGACTATCATTGTGCTGCGGCCACCCCTCCTTCAAAAGGAGGGGAAAATTATTTACTCTGTATTTATAATAAATAGGGACTTATAAAGTCATTTAGCCGGGTTCGCTCTTTGATATTGTTTTTTTTCTTAAATTTGTGATAATAAAAATAAATTGAAATTGGATATTACTGCTTTCATTCGCGAATTATTATTCGGACACGACTGTGTTATCGTTCCGGGTTTTGGCGGTTTCATCGGAAACTACACTCCGGCACGTATTGACAAAGTGTCGGGTACATTTTACCCACCTGTAAAACAGATATCCTTCAACAGGAATCTGAATCATAATGATGGTCTTTTGGTTGGCAGGATCTCAGGAACCTCAAATATTACCTATGGTGATGCCAGAGAGCTGGTTGAGCAGTTTGTTGCGGACCTTCGTAAAAAACTGGAAAGAGGAGAAAAGGTTGTATTCGATAATATCGGGAGTTTTGTAAATAATTCCGAAGGCAATGTTCAGTTTGAACCCGATAAAAATGTAAATTATCATCTTGATTCTTACGGACTTGAGCCATTTCAATGCTTGCCGCTCGAAGGTTATGATGTTAGAAAAAGAATTCTTAGTCATCCGGGGAAGGATTCTGTAAAGCAGGCCCCGATAAGAAAGATTCTTTGGAGAGCAGCTGTGATCATTCCTTTTCTCGCCATAATGGTTTTTGTATCCGTGAAAACGGATCTCTTTAAGGCTAAGATAGAAGCAACAACAATGAATCCTTTGGTATCGGCTGAGTTTGAACATAATAAAAAGGCTGTAGATGAGGATGTTATAGATTCATCAGCGAAAAATATTGAGAATGTAAGTTCATTTGCAGAGGAGAAGATAGTACCGGAAGTCATTATACCCGTTACTACTGAAACGGAAATGTATACTCTTATTACAGGGAGTTTCAAATCTGAAGCAAATGCAATCTCTCAGGTAAATATGTTGAAGGAAGAAGGATTTACTCCGGAGATAATCGCTGCACCAAATGGTTTTTATCGGGTTAGCGCTATGATGTGTAATGATCTTAATACTGCTTTGACCAGGAAAGACAGTATCTCTAAAAAGTTCCCCGGTAGTTGGGTTTCGAGGAAAAGATAATTTGCCCCCCATCCCCCCTAAAGGGGGGTTAACCCTGCTATTAGATTATAATTCAACTAAATACAACTGATTTAACTTGGGTTTATTTTATCATGCTCCCGTTACTGACCTTATCGGCAGGAATTACCATAACAAGCTTTCCATCTTTATCCTCAGCCATCAGAATCATTCCCTGCGACTCAATACCTTTTATTTTACGCGGTTCGAGATTCGCAATTATTGAAATCTGTTTTCCGATGATAGCTTCCGGTTCATAGTACTCTGCAATACCCGATACAATAGTACGGATGTCAAGACCAGTATCTATTTTAAGCTTAAGCAGCTTGGTGGTCTTTGGGACTTTTTCGGCTTCAAGAATTGTAGCCGTTCTGATATCTATTTTTGAGAAATCATCAAAAGTGACAGCTTCTTTTCCCGGTGTTGTTTTTGCGCTAGCTGCCTCGTTAGCTTTTTTTGTGGCAAGAAGTTTATCTATCTGACGTGTTATTTCATCATCTTCAATCTTGTCGAAAAGCAATCCGGGCTTATTGATAATATGACCGGGAAGTAACAAGTCTGTATTCCCGGCTTCACTCCATTTCAGTTCACTGAAATTGATCCATCCTCTTAGTTTGTTCATTGAAAAAGGAAGAAAAGGCTCACAGATAATTGTCAGGTTTGCGGTAATCTGCAGAGCTATATTCATTATCGTTTTTACTCTTTCCGGGTCAGTTTTAATAACCTTCCAGGGTTCTGCATCGGCGAGATATTTATTGCCCAGTCGTGCAAGATTCATTGCCTCTTTCAGAGCTTCGCGAAACCGGTATGTCTCAATACTGGTCTCTACATTTCCCCTGATACGGGTAATCTCTTTCAAAACAGAATCATCATTGGAATCGGTATTTCCTCTTTCAGGAACTCTCCCGTCGTAATAGTTATTTGTGAGAACCAGAGTTCTGTTGACAAAGTTTCCCAGGATAGCGACAAGCTCATTATTATTACGTGCCTGAAAGTCTTTCCAGGTGAAATCATTATCTTTTGTCTCGGGGGCATTGGCACAAAGGGTATATCTGAGAACATCCTGTTTTCCCGGGAAATCTTCTTGGTATTCATGAAGCCATACAGCCCAGTTCCTTGATGTTGAGATTTTGTCGTTTTCGAGATTCAGAAATTCATTAGCAGGAACATTTTCAGGAAGGATATAGCTTCCCTCAGCTTTAAGTATTGCAGGGAAGATGATACAATGAAAAACAATATTGTCTTTACCAATGAAGTGGACCAGCTTTGTTTCACTGTCTTTCCAGTACTTTTCCCAGTCTGGCGTAAGTTCTTTTGTAGCAGAGATGTAACCTATAGGGGCGTCAAACCAGACATAGAGAACTTTTCCTTCAGCGCCTTCAACAGGTACCGGTACACCCCAGTCGAGATCGCGGCTGACTGCCCTGGGCTGCAGGCCCTGATCGAGCCACGACTTACACTGGCCATAAACATTTGCCTTCCATTCTTTATGCTCTTCGAGGATCCATTTTTTAAGCCAGGGTTCGTACTTGTCGAGAGGAAGATACCAATGCTTAGTCTCGCGCAGGACGGGCTTGCCTCCGCTTACTGTTGAGTGTGGATTTATAAGTTCATTGGGACTTAGTGAGGTTCCGCATTTCTCGCACTGGTCTCCATAAGCATTCTCATTTCCACAATGAGGACAAGTTCCGGTTATATACCTGTCGGCCAGGAAACAACCGGCCTCTTCATCATAATAATGTTCTGTTGTTTTTTCAGCGAATTCCCCCTTGTCATAAAGTGTTTTAAAAATGCCCGATGCAGTTTCATAATGAACTTTATTTGAAGTACGGGAATATATATCGAAAGCAATACCGAAATCCTCAAAAGCCTTCTTATTTAAAGTATGATATCTGTCGACAATTTCCTGCGGTGTTACACCTTCTTTTCTAGCCTTCAGAGTGATTGGTACCCCATGTTCGTCTGATCCGCAAATGGATATCACATCCACACCCTTCATTCTCAGGTACCTGGTGTAAATATCGGAAGGTACATATACTCCTGCAAGATGGCCGATATGTATTGGGCCGTTTGCATAGGGAAGCGCTGAAGTGATGAGATATCTTTTAAAATTCTTCATGATTCTGATAATGAGGTGTTAACATTTATTAAAACGGAACAAAGATAATAAATTAAAGTTTCGTTTTTCCCAAAAACTCATATGCTTGGCAGCCTCAAACTCCCACTTTTTTGCCCCCCAACCCCCCTAAATGGGGGCTAATGCAATGTATATGTGATTTTTAACCCCCTTTAGGAGGCAGGGGGCAAAAAACGAAGAAAAGACCGTGGACAGGGGGGTAAGAAAGTGGAAGGGCTGGCGGGTCAGGATGTGGGCTTAAAAACTTGTAGAAAGCAACATTTAAAACTACCTTTACATTTAATTTTACAAACATGTCTGATACTAAGATACAACCTGTATATCTGAAACCGGGAGATGAAGTGGCAATAATTTCACCCTCATATTTTGTTGAACCATATAAGCTTGATGAAGCGGTCACTTATCTTGAACAATGGGGTTTGAAAGTTCGAATTGGAAAAAATGCCATGAAAAGTAATGGACCTTTTGCCGGAAGCGACGAGGAACGTTTGTCTGATCTTCAGGAGATGACTGATGATTCTGAGATAAAGGCTGTTATTTGTTCACGGGGAGGGTATGGGATCTCAAGAATAATAGACAAAGTTAATTTTTCAGCCTTGCAAATTAATCCAAAATGGTATGTGGGTTTCAGTGATATCACTGTTTTGCACATGTGGTTAAGTGAGGTTTGCGGCATTATGTCAGTGCATGGTGATATGGCTCTTAATTTTAATAATCCTGAAAAAACATTTGCTACCTTCAAATCATTGCAACAGGTATTATTTGGTGTTTCGCCGGGATGTGAGTGGAAAGGTAACTTTTTCAAAGCCGCAAATGTTGAAGGCGAAATGACAGGAGGAAACCTTTCTCTTATTTATAGTCTTACCGGAACACCTGCTGAACCTGAAACAAAGGGTAAGATATTATTTATTGAGGAGGTGGGAGAGCACTTCTATCATATTGACAGGATGCTGACTTCCCTTAAACTTGCCGGTAAGCTGGAGGGCTTATCTGCTCTTGTAATTGGCGGGATGAATAAAATTGAAGAGGCAAAGATTCCCTGGGGCAGGAGCATTGAAGAGACTATTTTTGGAATAGTAAGTGAATATGAGTACCCGCTTTTTTTTAACTTTCCGGCAGGACACGTTTCTGATAACAGGGCCTTCTACATAGGAAGAGAGGCAAAAATTAAAGTAAAGGGCAATAAAGCTACCCTTACATTCGAGTGACTATCAAAAGGCTGAGATAAGAAGATCGAGGTCTTTTGAAATGATACCGAATTTCTGACCCAGTGTGTCATTTGTGAGCATCCCATTATACAGATAGGCTCCGTTGCGCACACCCTGATTGTATTTCAGTAACTGTGTAATTCCTCCGGCATCAGCCAGGCCCTGTAGCAGCGGGGTAAAAACATTGCTCAAAGCAATTGATGCAGTACGTGCGACACGAGAGGGTAGGTTCCAGGCTGAGAAATGTACAACACCATGCTTTTCATAGACCGGATTGTGCATTGCACGGCACTCGGTTGTTTCTATACATCCGCCACGATCGATACTCAGGTCAATAACCACAGCGCCCTTTTTCATGGTACGAACCATATCCTCTGTTATATAATACCATGGCCGAAGATCTTCAAGTTCAATAGCGCCAATAAGCACATCTGCTGATTTAAGCGCTTTAAGTAAAACCTGGGGATGGAATACAGACGTCTGAAGCCTCTGGCCCAAAAGATTTTGGAATCGTCTTAATTTATGAAGGGAATTGTCGAATATTTTAACAGTTGATCCTAGACCTATTGCCGCTCTTGCAGCATATTCCCCGGCTGTATTTGCACCAATAATTACGACCTCTGTAGGTGTAACGCCTGTAATTCCACCGAGCATAACACCTTTGCCTCCATGCGTATTGCCAAGATATTCTGATGCAATAAGCAGAGATGTAATACCGCAAATTTCACTCATAGACTCAACTACAGGCATTACTCCGTTTTCGTCGCGGATCTTTTCAAAAGCTATTGCAGTTACTTTTTTACGGATCAGTTTACCAAGAGTTTCCTCATTAAGTTTTAGTATATTAAGGTAGGACATTACTACCTGATTGCCCTTAAGATATTCGGTTTCCTCTTCAGTAAATGGTGCAACCTTGATTACAACATCGCTACTGTAAACCCTTGCTGGAGAGTCGCTTATAATGGCTCCATTCTCACTGTAATCTTTGTCGGTGTAATTTGCCCCGAGTCCTGCTCCTTTCTGAATTATAACCTCATTATCGCTTTCGACAAGAAGATTAACTGACTCAGGGGTCAGGGCCACCCTTTTCTCATCCTCCTTATTGTCGCTGGGTATCCCGATTGAAATTCTCTTGTTCTTAACAGCAGTTTCAAGATGTTCTTCTTTTGGCATAAAAGCAGTATTGCCAAAACTAACTTTTCCACTTTTACCTTTATAGTTCATGATTAGAAAGGGGTTATTTTTTCAAAGTTAGAAAAATTTGGGATAGAGCGCAAAATCAGATATTGTTAAGATATTATAAGTGTTCGCTGTTCGGCGTTGTCAACGGTAATTCTTACATTTACCCTTTCATCAGGCAAAATATCTTCAACCAGTTCAGGCCACTCCATAAAACAATATGAATCGCCGGTCAGGTACTCTTCCACGCCAAAGTCAAACACCTCTTCTTGCCTTTTTATGCGATAAAAATCGATGTGATACAGTGTTTCTCCATCGGAGGTCTTGTATTCATTCACGAGAGTAAAGGTAGGGCTGCTTACTATATCTACGGCACCCAGGATTTCACAGATGGCTTTTATGATGGTAGTTTTGCCTGCACCCATGGCACCGTAAAAGGCGAATATTTTTTTCTCTCCGCAATGCTTAAGAAGCTCCCTGGCAGCAGATAACAGATGTTTTTTGTCTTTAATTACGATCTTCATAATGTATTGTCTGATCTCGGAAAGTCTCTCCTTTCCAAAAGTATTCAAAATTCTTTATAATAATCATTTTCCCCATGAACTCACCCCCTTCTTTTCCCCCTCTCTGCTCCGCAAAGAGGGGGAATGTGTTCAGGGGTTCTGGTTTTTGCACCCCCTCTTTGCGAAGCAGAGAGGGGGATGGGGGGTGAGTTTATGGAAAGATCTAAACCGGTTCAATACACGCAACAGGCAATATAATCTCCTGCATTGAAATTCCGCCATGCTGGAAAGTGTCTTTGTAATAACTCGCAAAATGGTTATAATTATTCTGATAAACCAAATAGTCTTTGTTGAGAGCAAAAATGTATCGGGAGCTGATATTAGTTTTAGGCAGCATCGCTTTATCAGGATTTGTCAACTCAAATACTTTCTTTGGATCGTAATCGAGATTTCTTCCCATTTTATATCGCAGGTTAGCAGAAGTCTTTCTGTCACCTATTATCTTTACCGGATTCTGTACTCTTATTGTTCCGTGGTCGGTGCTAAATACCACTTTTACAGGATGTGATGCAAGAGTTTTCAGTAGTTCGAACAATGAAGAATGTATAAACCACGACCGGGTAAGACTTCTGTAAGCAGGCTCGTCGCTTGCAAGATCCCTTATTACATCAATTTCGGTTCTGGCATGCGAAAGCATATCGACAAAATTAAAAACCAGGATATTTATGTCATTCTCCAGCATTGACCTGACCTTCTCATTTACTTTTTTACCTTCATGACTACTGCTGATTTTACTATACGACCATTTGTATTTAAGCCCTTTACTTGTTAGTTGGTGCCTGAATAATTCTTCTTCAAAATTATTTTTACCTTCCTCTTCATCATCATTTATCCAGTATTGGGGAAGCGTTTTTGCGATAACAGACGGCATCAATCCCGCGAAAATTGAGTTACGGCTGAATTGTGTTGCAGTTGGTAAAATGCTGAAATACAAATCCTCTTCAATTGTCCTGTAAAGTCCTGAAAGTTCAGCGGAGATTGTTTTCCACTGATCGTAACGCAGATTATCGATAAGGATAAAAAAGAGAGGTTTATGTTCGTGTACGTGCGGAAATATTTTTTCTGAAAAGAGAGCAGGAGATAGTACCGGTTTATTGGTATTTCCCGGGTTCATCCAATCGAGATAATTATTAATCATGAATTTAGAGAAAGAATTATTGGCTTCATTCTCCTGTGTTTTCAGGATCTCTGACATACCCGTATCGGTCGATTTTTCAAGTTCCGATTCCCAGAAGACCAGCTTTTTATACAGCTCTGTCCAGTCGGTAAATGTTGAGGCAGCGGAGATCAGATTGCTTATCCGGCTAAATTCCTGCCTGTAATCTGTTGTTGTTTTTTCTGTTACCAGACGTCTCTGATCGAGTATCTTTTTTATTACAAGAAGCACCTGTTTCGGTTTTACGGGTTTAATCAGGTAGTCGGCTATTTCTGAGCCGATAGCTGCCTCCATAAGCTCTTCTTCATCACTTTTTGTGATCATCACAATGGGAATCTCAGTGCTTACCTGCTTTATTAGCCGGAGCGTTTCCATTCCGCTTATTCCCGGCATGTTCTCATCGAGGAATATCAGATCGTATCGATTCTGTTTAACGAGATCAATAGTATCAGTGCCATTTGAACAAGTATCAATCTCATAACCTTTTTCTTCCAGAAAAAAAATATGTGGTTTCAGCGCCTCAACTTCATCATCAGTCCAGAGTATTTTTATTTTTCTCATTTTAAATATTTTTCCAAAAAGAAAAGTTGATAACGCTCCGGGTTTTTATCATTGTTAAGAGCTTTAAGATTATTATTGCTTATTATAAAAGAAAACATCTTAGAACCAGAAGGGTTTCGGACCAGCTTCTCAAACCGGAAAGTATTATAATAATCGAATGCTTGACGAAAATCAGTAAAGCCCGAAACAGTTATCATTATATATTTATTATCCACCAGTAACCCTTCGGTCCTGTAATTCTTGTTTGTAAAGTTGTCGATATTATAACTTATTACATCGAAGGTTGCCTGATTAATATTGAAAGCAGGGTCCGCAATTATTAATACAAAGACATGAATTACAGTCGTGTCCGCAACATATAATTCGGCAGCAATTACTTTATCTTCTTCAACTTTTAGTTCAGGGATCTTTTGGTTAAGGAAAGTTATTATCTCTTGTGCCCTCTTACTTTCGTCTGTTCCGGGAGATGTTTTTATAACATTGTTAAGTTCATTCTTAAAACTTCGTTCATCGCTTATTCTGGCAACAGAATATGCTTTAAGAAGATGGAATTTTGGTACAAGAACATCCTGTGGGTATTTTTTTATTCCTTCATCGCATAGGGCTATTGCATCATTATATTTTTCACCATTATATGAATTGTATGCCTCCTCGTAAAGTTTTTCTGCCAATTTCAGATCAGCCATTTTTTTGTCGAAATATATAGGATCTGACAATATTCTTGCAAACTCACTTGTTGGGTAATTTTGGAGCAATCGCTGTCTGTAAGCTTCAGATTTAGAATTATTTATGTCTTTATTAACTTTATAGAGATTGTATAATGCTTCAGGAACGAGTTCGTTTTGCGGGAAACGTTTAATAAGCGCTTCAAAGGTTTCAGTTGCCTTTGTAATGTCTAATACTTTTTCGGAGTAGGCTTTTCCGGCATTAAGCAAGGCAAGAGCAATCTTTTCGTTGGAAATTGCTTTTAAAGAATCAGTAAGAGGCAGGTTTTTCAGGTAGAATTCAGGTTTTTTGTAATCGAGCAAAGCTGCTGTAGTGTCTGATTCTTTTTTTGAAGCCGTGTCAGAGTTAGCTGCCGTCTGCGATGTAGTTACCCTTGTTTTATTCAACCGTCTCCAGTTATCTTCTAGTTTTCTGTCTCCCCATCGTCTTCTGAATTCGGTTCTGCCAAAGGTAAGGGCTGCCTGGTTATAAAAATACCATTTGCCTTCCTGATCAATATTCCCCTGAGAACGTCGCTCATTTTCATAAAATTGGCCAAGGTTATATCGGTCGGTGTACTCTGAAGTTTTCCCTTCACTTTCGTCCTTTAAGATTTTAGCAATTATTTCCGAAATTTTGGCATTTCTGTCAGATTCCGACATTGACGCTACTGTCTGCAAACTGTCTTCAGTTTGAATAATAGTTAATTGTGAAACAAGTGCATTCAGGCTTTGAGATTTTGTTTTTAAAACCTTATAATCGGGATATTTTTGATCGAGGAAAAAGACAGCGCTGTCATAGTATCTTCCAGCCTTCATATAATCCGGTTTATCGTAATAGTGATTTGCGAGAGCGAGGTAGGACCTCCCTTTCTGATTTTGATTCTGAGAGGCAGCCATTGCCGATTTTCTGAAGAAGTCAACTGCTTCTGCCTCGTTACCTTCTTTCATACTCATGTTGCCCAGGGCAAAATAAATCAGATCCTGAAAATCCTTGTTCTTTGAATCTCTCAGCATTCTTTCAAGTTCTCTTCTTATTTCTGCCGGTTTGTCTGTATTAACATCAAAAACCCCGGCAATATTAATTCTGGCATTAAATTCAACCTCATAAGGCGGATTCATCTTAATAACTTCACGAAAATAGAATGCTGCTTTGGCCCCCTCTCCGGTTAGTTCAAATAACTGAGCCTCAAGGTATGTCAATCTATACCTGGTCCTTTTACCTGAAGAAAATTCAATTGCTTTACTGATAGGATCCAATGCTTCTGAATATTTCTTTTGTTTAACAAAGAGATCAGTAAGCGTTGTGTAGTATATTGATTTTAAAGACTTTGCGAAAGAAGACGTAACCTCAAGCTCAGTAAGTATTCTTAGTGATTCATTATAGTTGCCAGTTTCATTATATATTCGGGCCAGCCAGATGATTGCTTCTGTCTTAATAGCCTGATCGTTTGCCTCGGCGATACAAAAATTAAAGACAGAAGTCGCCTCGTTAAACTCATGTTTATAGAAATGGGCTTTACCTATAAGCAGATAACTATCATCCACCCAATCATTATACTCCTTCTGCTCTAGTAGTTTCTTCTCTTTTTCCGAGGGTTCCTTTTTGTTTTTTAATTCAGGTTTTGCTGTAATGGATTTTAGAGTAATTAATTTTGAAGCTTTCTGTATCGCTCTTACCATATCGGATGAGCAGAGAGAAACTGTTGCAGGATCGCTGTATTCAAATACCTTAATCAGGTCAGTATAGTCGTCTTTATAGCCGTTGTTTATTTTAGCTAACCCTGCTTTAAAGCTCTCATAACCATTAAAATAGATATTATATCTTGAGGTCATGCTATTATAAAACCTCGACGTATCCGTGTTTTTTTCAACCGAACAGTTAGCCAGGATCAATGATAATCCTGATAACAGCAGATATTTATATAGTGTTTTGTGTGAAGCCAATAAAAGACTTTTAATACTATAACTAACTAAATTCCCGTATAGTATTTCAAAGATAGATAAATTTGTGCTGATCTGCCTTTTCAGGCTGAAATAACTCTCTTTATCTCGGGCACTTCCTTCATAATTGCCTGTTCAACACCGGCTTTTAATGTCTGCATACTATAAGGACACCCTTGGCATGCACCAGTAAGTTTTACTTTAACAGTCATATCGTCAGTTACATCTATAAGATCAATATCACCCCCGTCAGACTGAAGATAGGGTCTTACTCTTTCAAGTGCCTTCAGAACTCGCTCTTTTATGCTTTTGGTATCGGTCATTTTATTTTATTAATTAATTATTTACATGTAGTTTAACAGTTGGACTCTGCTCTTTGTTTCTTTTCTCAACATTTATAATTAGCTCTGCGGCCAATTCCATGAATGCATTTCCGGCTATTGATTCTCCAAGAGAAACAGGCAGTCCGTTATCGCTGCCTTCACAAATGCTTTGAACCAGAGGGATCTGTCCAAGTAGCGGAACATTCATTTTTTCAGCAAGCCTCTTGCCTCCTTCTTTACCAAAAAGATAGTATTTGTTCGAGGGAAGTTCTGCCGGAGTAAACCACGACATATTTTCTACCAGTCCAAGTACCGGTACATTGATTTTCTCACTTCTGAACATTGAAATTCCTTTTATTGCATCAGCAACAGCTACATCCTGTGGAGTAGTAATAACGATTGCACCAGTTACTGAAACCTCCTGTACAAGTGTAAGATGAATATCGCTTGTGCCGGGAGGAAGATCTACCAGCAAATAGTCAAGAGTACCCCAGTCACCCTGAGTTATGAGTTGCTTAAGAAAATTTGAAGCCATTGGACCTCTCCATACGATAGCATCTGCCGGATCTACGAAGAAACCTGTAGAAAGAACTTTAACACCATATTTAAAAAGAGGGATAATAATATCAGCATTATTTTCTCTTTTTATCTCAGGCTTATATTTCTCTGCATCAAACATTTTAGGAACAGATGGCCCGTATACATCGGCATCTAACAGGCCTACGCTGTAACCTTTTCGTGCAAGTGATATTGCCAGATTTACTGCAATTGTTGATTTTCCGACACCCCCTTTTCCAGATGAGACAGCAACTATATTTGTAACACCAGGTAGCAGTTCTTTATGTTTCTCCGAAACTTTTCCAACTATAATTTTTGGAACAACTTTTATTTCGTTTATAACTGTTGATGAACCAAAAGCATCTTTCAACTTCCGGACAATTGTGCTTTTCATTGAAGAGATAAAAGGGTCATTTGACTTCTCGGGGGTTATGGTAAGTGAGATTCCGTTTTCACCGGATACAACTTCAGAGATCATTCCAAGGGTAATTAAATCTTTCCCCTTCTCAGGGTGAATTACTTCGGAAAGCGCTTTTAATATCTGTTCTTTTGAAATCATCTAATGTGCTATTTTTATTTAATTTAATTCTAAACAAGGTGCAATTTTAGCAAAAATCCGGGAGACTGCAAAAACACTGATAATTAATTTTTGGTTAAGGCTAAGGCAAAGGTTAAGGCTTAGAGGTCTCAACCTCAACCTCAATCTTAACCTAACTTCTAATAAAGTACTACTTGAGTTCCGTATTGGGGTCCCAGAATTTCTCTTCGAAGTTGATTATCTGATCATCTTCAATGACAATACCTTCATTCCCGAGAAGTTGTTTCATGGTGTTTGAATTGCCAAAATGGCGCTTCCCTGTTAACAGGCCGTTGCGGTTTACAACTCTGTGCGCAGGAATAAATTCCGGAGTATTGTGGCTCGCATTGAGCGCCCAGCCTACCATGCGGGCTGATCTTCCTGTTCCAAGGTATCTGGCAATAGCGCCATACGACGTTATCCTTCCATAGGGAATAAGTCTTGTGACCAAATAAACTTTTTCGAAAAAGTCGTTATTCTTTTTTTGCTTTTGAAGTAGCATTTTCAATTACAATCTCTTTATTTAATCTGAATGAGATAAAATTAATTTTTTGTCCTTTATTCATGAAAAGAGTTTCATAATGCGTTCTGATGGAAAGGATGTCATGCGGAATGTTGTTAATTTTCTCTGAATCTCCCTGATGCAGATCGTCTGTCGCTGAAATCATTTCGAGGTTATTAAAGAGGACAGTATTTTTTGTAAAACTATAGAGCTCTGTATTATCAGTTTTCAGGTGGACTAATCCATTGTGTTTAAGAAAATTGCGATAGATATTCAAAAACCAGGGAGAAGTAAGCCTCTTATTTGAGTTTTTTGGTCCGGAATGCGGATCAGGAAAGGTGATCCAGATTTCATCAACTTCATCTTTAGTAAAAAAAGAATTGATGAACTCAATTCTGGTGCGGAGGAAGGCAATATTAGGCAGCTTCCTTTCGTCGGCAGTTTTGGCGCCTCTCCACATTCGGGCACCCTTAATATCAATTCCGATATAATTATTCCCGGGAAACCTGGTTGCGAGTCCGACGGAATATTCTCCCTTACCGCAGCCTAATTCAAGAATAACAGGGTTGTTATTTTTAAAGATCTCTTTTTTCCAACTTCCTTTTACCGGATGATCGCTGGATGAAATATCACTGATTCTGGGTTGGAAAACCTTATCGAATGATCCCAGCTCGGTCCATCTGGCTAGTTTATGTTTCCCCACTTCCTGAAGTTTAATTGCTGATCTTTTCTATCCTGACCCCAAAATCATAAACCCCTTTAAGATCTTCAATACGCATACCATGTTGAATTTTAAACTGGTATGTGCCTTTCAATGGAAAAAAAACGTTTGTTTTATATGGAAGTCTAAGTTCATGAATATCGCCAACCCCTTTCCCATACCACTTTCCCTTTTCATCTGCCAGATTATATTGCAGGGTATCTGTAATACTTTTTCCATCGGGCGATGTGGTGGTAGCGAAAAGGTAGATATTACGAAAGGGGTAGGAAGAGCCTGTTCTGATAGTGAAGAAGACATTGTTTCTTGTATCAGTTTCTGTTACAGGCATATCGAAAGTGACTATCTTCATAAGTCCCCAGGTTTTATTTGGCATAGCAACAGAATCGGTATAGACAACGTTACTGTTGCAGGATGACAGTAGAAATAGAAATGTCAATATTAAAGCTAATGAATATCTACTTATTCCTTTTATCATTGAATCTTCTGTTTTTCCTTTTGTTAGGATTGGGCTTGTTCCGGCTTTTAGTATCAGGTGGATCGAACCGGGTAAGGCTATTGTTCTTAAGGAGATCCTGGGAAACAGGTGGAGCATTCCATGTGTCATCGATAGGCTGAAGCCGGTCTGGTTTTGTACCTTTTTTATTTAATGTCTGTATTTCACGTACCCTTTGAACAGTGAGTGGAATGAGATTGGCTGTTGAATGCGGATCGGTTGAGTACCAGAAAATTCCTTTATGGATCTCCATCTTATGGAACCAGCCTGTAGAGTCGAGTGCCTCAAGAGGGATATCTCTTGGAGGGAACGATCGCTGTGCATCGACGTAGCAATCGAGTTCAAAGTTGAGACAGCATTTCAGCTTACTGCACTGCCCGGCGAGTTTCTGCGGGTTAAGAGAAAGCTCCTGATATTTTGCGTGAGTTGTTGTAATGGATATAAAATTTGTGATATGAGTGGCACAGCAAAGTTCTCTTCCGCATGATGCTATTCCTCCGATCCTTCCGGCTTCCTGCCTGGCGCCAATCTGCCGCATCTCTATTCTTACCCTGAATTCATCGGCCAGGACTTTAATAAGCTGGCGGAAATCAACTCTTTCTGTTGCGATATAATAGAATATTGCTTTTGTCTTATCGCCCTGATATTCTACATCTCCGATTTTCATATTGAGACGAAGTTCTTCAGAAATCTTTCGTGAACGAAGCATTGTAGGAGTCTCCAGTTTTTTTGCTTCTTCCCATTTTTGAATATCTACAGCCTTAGCTTTCCGGTATACTTTTTTAAGGTCATCGGGTGCTGGTTGTGTTTTGAACTTTTTCAGCTGTTCCTGAATCAGATGCCCAACCATTGAAACTCTGCCAATGTCATGTCCGGGGGAGGCTTCAACTGCAACAACGTCTCCAATCTCAAACCTGATACCATTCACATTCTTGAAAAATCCCTTTCTTGTATTCTTGAACCGTACCTCTATAATATCATTCTCAGAGGCAAAGTCTGACAAGTCTTTCAGCCAGTTAAATGAATCAAGTTTATTATATCCTGGTTTATATGTTATATCAGGCATACGGGGCTCTTCCCCGGTTTGGCCCTGAATATCTTCGCTATCTGTCATAAAATTATTCTGCTAACAATTTACACTGCAAAAGTAGTGAATAAAAGCATTAATCTCAACAATGTGGATTACCATCAGCGGATTAGTCCGGTAACTTTTAATGCAAGGTCGAGAAAGATGATTTTTGCATTTCCGTTTGCTTCAATATGTGAGTAGCATAGATTAAACTCATCAGTAAGCGGGAATATATTATTCTGGTTTATAGAAGGATGGAATTTATCGGAAAAATCTGCCTCTTCCCCGGTAAGATAAACGAGATTATTTTTCAGCTGATCGAGAGATAACATTAGGTTTTCGCGGAGCAGCCTCAGGGAGAAAGAGATAAAATTTTTCTGAGCTTCTCTGCCTGTTGTGGCCATTTCTTCAGACCAGCTTATTATGGAATTAATATCCCTTTTCCAGGCAAATCTCATAAGACTTTTAAACCGGTCGAAGTTAGCCATAGAGGAGTCTTCATTTTCGCACAGATCAATAGCCCTGTTAAGATTTCCATTCGAAACGCGGGCTATATCGGCAGCTTTGTCAGAGGCCAGATTAAATCGTTGTATAATATATTTTTGAATATCAGCGCTTTTGAACGACGGGATCTTAACCAATTGGCATCTTGAAAGTATTGTAGGTATTACCTTATCAGGCTCTTCTGAGACAAGAAGAAAAAGTGTCTTGTCAGGAGGCTCCTCAATCATCTTCAGGAGCTTGTTTGCTGTAGACTGATGCATCTTTTCAGGCATCCAGAGGATCATTATCTTAAAATCCGACTCAAAAGTTTTAAGGCTCAGCTTTTTTATTATTTCAGAAGCTTCTGATGCAAATATAAGTCCCTGGGCATTGCCTACATCAATTGAATCGAGCCAGTTATTAAGAGAAAAAAATGGAGATTTCTGCACAAATTCCCGCCATTCCACTAAATAATTATCACTTACCGGGTCTGCGAATTTTTTTGATTTTATTACAGGAAAGACAAAATGCAGGTCGGGATGTATCAGCTTCTCGTATTTTACACACGATTTACATATGCCGCATGAATCGTATTCTGTCCGGTTCTCGCAGCTTATATACCTGGCATATGCAAGGGCCAGAGCCATACTGCCACAACCTTCTGTTCCGGCAAAGAGCTGAGCATGACTTACCCTTTCCTCCTTAACAGACCTTATAAGTTTTCCAATGATATCTTTTTGACCCGGAATCTTCGCAAAATTCATCTTAAACAAGGTTCTTTCAGGAAAGGTAAAGGCCAGGTCATTTTGCTTTTATAATGCTGCCAGGACTGCGTCATAGTCAGGTTCATTGGCCATTTCAGAAACTTGTTGAGTATACGCAACTTTTCCGGTTTCATCAACGATAATAACACTCCGGGCGTAGAGACCACCAAATAATCCGTTTTGCACATCCACGCCGTACGATTTTCCAAATTCCTGATCGCGGTAACCTGAAAGGGTAACGACATTTGCAATTCCTTCCGATTCACAGAAACGTTTATGTGCAAAAGGAAGATCCTTTGAAATGCCAAGAACTGTTACATTCTTTTTTCCGGCAGCAATCTGGTTGAATCTGCGGAGTGAGGCTGAACAGGTACCTGTTTCCTGACTTGGGAATATGCTCAGTATCACTTTTTTCCCTTTGAGATCAGAAAGTTTAAGATGAGACAAATCAGATTTAACCAGGTTAAAATCAGGTGCTTTGCTTCCAGTGACAGGTAGGTTACCTGATGAGGTTACCGGTTCTCCTTTAAGTGTAAGTTTTGCCATAGCTTTTTTTTCAAATTTAATTAATATTTTATGAAGGGGAAACATAAAAGATTATGAAAAGTTCAATTTATGTAAACCCAAGGAAATATTCCAATAATTACATTGGTAGTCTGAGCTAAAAATGCTTTTTTTGCCACTAAGTTATCGGGAGTGGCGAATCTCTAACCTCAAAACCGATAATTTTGAAAAAACAGTACAAAAGTAGCGCTCTTTCACCGATTTACGTTCTAACAGGTAAAAAACTAAATTGTTTTGAAGCAACTTGATTATTATGATTTTGCAAAAAGAGTTGTATAGAAGGCACTAAGGCACAAAGAAACACCATTATTACTTTTAAGAAGATGATTTATTTCGAATGAATATTTCCAAAAAAAAATGTAGGTTTGTAAACGAGAAATTCTTTTGTAAAATATAAATATATGATCTATGAAAATGATTCAGGACTTTAACTTCAAAGGGAAAAAGGCAATAGTAAGGGTGGATTTCAACGTTCCGCTCGATAAAAAAACTTTTACAGTCACTGATGATACCCGCATCAGGGGAGCATTACTTACTATAAATAAGATAGTTAACGATGGTGGATGTTTGATCCTTATGTCTCACCTGGGAAGACCGGAAGGACGAATGGAAAAATATTCGCTTAAACCTGTTCTGCCTGTTCTGGAAAAACTACTTGGTAAAAAAGTACTTTTTGCCGATGATTGCCTTGGAGAATCAGCAGTGAAAATGTCAGCTGCATTAAAACCGGGCGAAATTCTTCTTCTCGAAAACGTACGTTTTTACCCTGAAGAAGAGGGCAAGCCTATTCTGCCGGAGGGCGTTAGTGATGAGGTGAAAAAAGCAGCGAAAGCCGAGATGAAAATTAAACAGAAAGAGATGGCCAGGAAGCTTGCAAGTTATGGTGAGATCTATGTAAATGATGCCTTTGGAACAGCTCACAGGGCACATGCATCTACAGCAGTTATGGCCGATTTTTTTGAAACAGACAAAAGGATGTTCGGGTTTCTGATTAACAGTGAACTAGTGGCTATGGATAAAGTTCTGAAAGATCCTCAGCGACCATTCACCGCAATTATGGGTGGAGCAAAAGTATCAGACAAGATTATGCTAATTGAGAATCTTCTGAACAGGGTTGACAATATCATTATAGGAGGTGGAATGACATATACCTTTGTTAAAGCTCAGGGAGGAAAGATCGGTAAATCACTTTGTGAGGAAGACAAACTCGACCTGGCATTGAGCCTGCTTGCAAAAGCAAAAGAAAAGGGAGTGAAAATTTATCTGCCTGTTGATAGTCTTAATGCTGATAAATTCGATAATGAAGCTAACACAGCCATATCTGCTGTTGATGCTGTTCCGGATGGATGGATGGGACTTGATATAGCTGAAAAGACAATTAAAGAGTTTACATCAGTTATAGAAAATTCAAAAACAATTCTATGGAACGGACCAATGGGAGTATTTGAGATGGAAAAATTCTCGAAAGGCACAACAGCCGTTGCCAAAGCTATTGCTGCCGCCACTGCAAAAGGAGCTTACAGTCTTATTGGCGGAGGCGACTCTGTAGCTGCTATAAACAAAAACGGACTTGCTGATAAAGTGAGTTATGTTTCAACCGGTGGCGGAGCTATGCTGGAGTATATGGAAGGGAAGAAGCTTCCGGGGATTACGGCTATCAGAGGAGAATAAGACAAAAGACAAAAGTAGAAAGACAAAAGGGAAGAACCGTATATTTATTGGTGAAATAGAACTTTCCTGATGGGTATTAGTTCTTAACTTTTATTGTTTAATAATCTAAATAGTAGTGAATTAACTCCCCTTTAGGGGGCAGGGGGCAAAAAAGAATGAGTTGCATCAAGGTGCAGCCTTTTTTTGTTTTACCTTTGCAGAATGATAAAAAGATTACTGCTTATAATTGTGTTTTTCGGTACAGTTATTTCAGGCTGTACTAAAGTAGAACCAACCCGAACATCAGGTACTGATACAATAGATAATATTATTTACCAGCCTAATGATCCATTCGTCTATGGTTTTTCATTTTCTATAGCTAGCTTAGTGTCCACAAAGGCTAATCCAAAGCCGGATATTCTGCTTTATGTAAATGTAGACAACCTTCCTCACCGGTTAACTTTGCAGGTTAGTAGTCTGAAACCTTCGTTTTTCAAGGTTGGTGATTTTGCCGACGAGGCAACAGCGAAAGCTGCATTCGACAATCTCAAAACAGTATCGGTTACTCAGTGGACAGATATGGCTGATCCTTTATTATCCAACCAGGTATGGATTTTCAGAACAGGAGCTGACCGATATGTAAAAATCAGAATTAAAAATACTGTTAATGAGGTAAGGCAATTAATACCTTATGGAGAATGTACTTTTCAATGGCTCTATCAACCTGATGGGTCATCAACTTTCCCGGGTAAATGAAAACTGGTTTGAGAGATCGGATTTTTAATATTAAAGATCAGAGTACATTTCTTGACGCAGCTCTGGAAGTATTTAATTATCAGTACGACAATAACACAATATATCTGGCCTTTATAAAGGCTCTGGGAAAAAACAGGGATTCTGTAAAAACTTTTGAGGATATCCCTTTCCTGCCGGTTGAGTTTTTCAGGAATCACAAAATAGTTACGGGGGATCTTCCCGTGGAGGTGATCTTTGAAAGCAGTGGTACCACCGGAGTTGTTCCCGGAAAGCATTTTGTGAATGATTTAAGTTTATATGAAGAGAGTTTCTTAAAAGCTTTCAGACTTTTTTACGGCGACCCCCGGGAATATGCAATACTTGCACTTCTTCCATCTTATACGGAGAGAGAAGGTTCCTCGCTGGTTTACATGGCAGATAAACTTATTAAATTAAGTCGCAACGCTCACAGCGGATTTTACAAAGGGAACAATGAGGGTCTTATACAAAAGATAAAAGATGTAAAAAAGAAAAGGCAGAAGATATTTCTGTTAGGAGTCAGTTTTGCCCTTCTCGATCTTGCTGAAGAATGCAGCCCCGATCTTTCAGGAATTATTGTTATGGAGACTGGCGGAATGAAAGGCAGAAGAAAAGAGATTACCCGTCAGGAGCTTCATTCGGTATTAAAAGCGAAATTAAATGTGTCTTCAATACATTCTGAATTCGGCATGACTGAGCTAATGAGCCAGGCCTATTCAAAAGCAAACGGTATCTTTTACTCCCCGCCCTGGATGAAAGTGGTACTAAGGGATCCGCAAGACCCTCTCTCGCTTTTTACAGAAACGAATAAAACAGGCGGGATTAATATTATCGATCTGGCGAATATCAACTCATGCTCATTCATCTCAACCGGCGATTTGGGCAGGATACATGATGATGGGGGGTTTGAGGTGCTTGGCAGGTTCGATAACAGTGACATACGAGGGTGTAACCTGATGGTGGAATGAAGATTGTATTACAATCCCAACTTAGTCTTAATTGCCGGTGGTATGGCGCTTTTGTTGACCATTATAAATATTGTTTTAGCCCTCACATAATTTTCTGACATATTAAGGTACCCTCCGAAAGTATTACGCTCAGTTCCCCACGAATTTTTGGTAATATAATATTTTCCACCATTCTGATCTTTCGAAATTCCTGTAATGTGCATCAGATGGTCGTCGGTGGTTGTAAAATTTTCATATCCTGCCTGATGCATCTCCTGCGTAACATTAGCTTCAGGGTAAGTTGCAACTCCTTTTGAATGAGAAAAACCTTTTTCACTTACATCGCCATCCCAGTTAACTGTATAGCCATTATTTAATGAGTAGTCCATAATAGCTACCAGTTCATCGAGAGTTACATTATAGAAGCGTTCCATTCTCCAGTTGTCGGGCACTTCCAATAATCCCTGTTTATAAAACGGGAAATGTGTAAAAGATGTTATTTCAACATAATCAGCAGGATTAATACCAAGGCTTGTTGCAAATGACTTAGGAGTATAACTGATCCCCTTATAGAGAAAGGTTTCAGGTACCGTACCGAGATATGCATCGAGCACTGCATCAATAATTTTAAAATACTGATCACTCTCTTTTTTTCTTTGAACCGGGACAGCAGCAACAGCATTTATGAAATCGTTAAGTTCTCCATGGTTATGAATCGGAGAGCCATAGTTGAGGCCGTTATAAGCTTCATCGGGGACTATTCCTGATTCGGCAAACACTTTCATCCAGTCGTGTGCCAGACTTCCCTCACCGAGGTTCCCTTTTCCTTGCCGTAAATAGTTATCCTTAAGCTTGTCCTTATAATTTTGTCTTACAATAAACATTTCTGAAAGATCAAATTCTCCTTTTCCCATACGGAGCAGCTCAGATTCAATGAATGAAGTTGTAGCAAAACACCAGCAGGTTCCTGTGGAAGACTGATTTTTTACCGGGGTGGCTTTTAGTTCCACCAGAGGTGTAAATTTTAATTCTTCTGCTGTTTTGGCAGGAGGTGCAGTGGGAACGGGTTTCCTTTGTGCGAAAGATGTAACAAAGAATACCGATAGGATGACTGTAAGCAGAATACGGTTTTTCATATATTATGTTTTTGGAAAGGGCTAAGCTAAAAAAAAATCAGATGAAATTGAAGGGACATAAACATTTATTATAAATTAAGTAAGAACATTTGAACAAACGAATTAAGAATGCAGAAGTAGTCTTGAGTTTGCCCCCTGCCCCCTAAAGGGGGTTCTTTAATGTGCTGATTATCATAAAGTCCCATTTAGGGGATTTAGGGACTACCTTTTACCAGCTCATAAGAATGATCTATCCAGGTCTGAATCTCTTTATTCGGGACAGAACCATCCAATAAAATCGTATTCCAATGTTTCTTATTCATATGATAACCTGGAGTTACAGATGAATATCTTTCCCTGAGTTCGATAGCGAATGCAGGGTCGCATTTCAGATTAATGCTCAAATCACCGTCGATGTTTACCAGGGCGAAGATTTTTCCGGTCACCTTGAAAACCAAAGTATCCTCACCAAAAGGGAAACTTTCATCTGCTCCTTTTTTTGAGATACAATATTCTCTTAATGTTTCGATATTCATGACTTAGTATGTTTGACTTTGCCCCTCTCCTCCGGGAGAGGGGTGAGGTTCTATCTTAGTGTCGGGTAGAACGCATCTTCAATATGATCGATCTGGTATGACTCTCCCGTTTTAATAACAGTTATAATATCGAACCGACTCTCTTTGTTTATGTCAAATTTCCTTATATAGCCATCGGCAGAAAAGATTATCGATCTCTGTTTTTCGTTGGTTACGGCGGTCGCCGGATGCATCCGGAAGTCGTCTGAGCGGGTTTTTACTTCCACAAAAATTATTGTGTCTTTTTTCTCTGCAATTATATCAATTTCATGTTTACCCCATTTCCAGTTACGGTAAAGTATTCTGAAACCGGCATTCTTCAGATGTTCAGCTGCCAGATCTTCTCCTTTTTGACCCAGGTTATGTGATTCTGCCATAGCAGGATGATTTTTTTCGTTAGCCCCGTCCCTAAAGGGTGCGAAAAAAATCAATTACTCCCTTTAGGGTAGGGGCAAATAATTGATTTTTAAGCACTAAGGCGGGTTACCTCTTTTATATTTCTATCAATTTATTTCGTATCGCAAATAAAATCAGACTCGCAGTATTTTTCGAGTTTGTTTTTCCAAGAAGGTTAGCCCTGTGTTTATCGACGGTTCTTTTACTAATGAACAGATTATCAGCTATTTCCTGATTTGAAAGGCCTTCGCATATTTTAAAGAGAATTTCAGTTTCTCTTTTTGAAAGGTTTGCTGTTTTACTCTCATGTTCACGGTGCTTAATCTTTTGAATGACATGATAAAGCAGCTCCTGCGAGAAATAGTTGCCTCCTTTTCGGACAGTAAGGATGGCCTCTTTCACCTCTGAAATATCGGAATCTTTTAAGAGAAATCCTTTTGCTCCCGCATCAACCATTTTATAATAGTATTCCTCTTCACCATACATCGAAAGGGCGATTATGTTTATTTCCGGGCAAATCTTAAGACCCTTTCTTGTTGCCTCTATGCCATCCATCTCCGGCATGTTGATATCCATCAGAGCAATATCGGCTTTAGTATTTTTCAGGATTCTCAGAAATTCTTCCCCGTTTGATGCTTCACCTGTAACCTCAAATTCAGGAAATGCATTAAGAAGGATTTTTAATCCGTTACGAAAGAGCTGGTGGTCGTCTGTTATTATTATCCGTATTCTTTCCATTGAAAATTATTCTGATAAGTAAACTATCAATCCAACATTTTGATAAGGGCGCTGGTTCCTTTTCCCGGGGTACTCTCCAAAATAAAAACGCCTTCAACAGTTTTTACACGGGTCTCGATGTTTGATAATCCCATTCCCTTAGTGTCTTCCTTACTTAGGGTGGAGGTATCAAAACCGCGTCCGTTATCATAAAACTGCAAGGTAATAAATTTTTCGTGTTTGTTTAATTCTATCTCTATCCGGGAAGCTCCTGAATGAAGAATTGCATTGTTAATAAGTTCACAAACAGAACGATATACAACCACTTCTTTGTCGTTTTCAAGTCTTATAGCTTCCATATTTGTTTTAAAATCAATTTCAATGGCTTTAGTCTGATTTATTTTTGTGGCGAATGCACCTATTGCACTCGATAATCCGAAATTTGTAAGAATATGAGGACTAAGGTTATTTGATATCTCCTTTATGGTACTTATAGCCTCATTTACAAGGTGTGTTGTATTATTCAGGATCACTGTTCCTGTTGAATCCTTAATTCTTTCGTTGAGCGCTGACAGAGACATTTTTACAGTTGAAAGGATAGGTCCAAGACCGTCGTGGAGATCTTTTGCAAACCTTTTTCTCTCATTTTCTTCGGTATTTATAATTGCATTTATTACTCTTTTTTCGGAACGTACTCTATCGGTTTCGGCCCGTTTGAGAGAGTAGAACAATTCGCGGATAAGGATAACACCGACAATAATCATAATAGAAACAAGAACGCCGGTCCACTCATCTATCATCTGCCATGTATAAGAGGGTGTTCCACGGAAGATTACAAAAAGCTGGATGATGCCGCGCACTGCCATGAAACCAAAAGAAAGAGAAAGCAATATCCACGAAAGTCTGTATTTGGTAAGCTTCATGAACCGCAATGCGATTGATGCAGCAATTATCTGCAGAACAATTGAGATAATAAGTGCGATAAGTCTTACCATGAACGAGAGCTGAATATTTTACAAAAATATGAGATTATTTATCGATAACATCAAATGCTGTGTATTAAATTAATAGGTTGGGGGCAGGGGGGCAAGAAATGGGGAGACAGATTGGAACAGGTGAGCATCGGACTTTTTTCTTAACTTTGCGCTCCTGAAACAAACACAATGAAAGCATTATATAACCTTGGAATCTATATTTTTTCTGCTGTTGCTTATCTCATATCTCCATTTAATTCCAAAGCTTCTCTTTGGGTAAATGGAAGGAAGAATTGGGCAGAAAAAATTATGGAGAAGATCAACCCCGGAGATCAGACAATATGGATGCATTGTGCTTCTCTTGGTGAATTTGAGCAGGGACGTCCGGTTATTGAGGCAATAAAGAAGGAGATGCCGGGAGTAAAAATAGTTCTTACTTTTTTTTCACCTTCGGGATACGAAATACGGAAAAATTATCAGGTTGCAGATTACATAGGTTATCTTCCTGCTGACACCCCCGGAAATGCTGCGAAGTTCATCAGTAGTCTCAATCCCAAATTTGTCATTTTTGTAAAATATGAATTTTGGAACAATTATATATCTGCACTTTATAATAGAGAGATACCAATATACCTGATCTCAGCCATATTCAGACCTGAGCAGCATTTCTTTCAATGGTATGGTTCATTTTTCAGAGAGATGCTCAAGAAATTCGATAAAATATTTGTACAGGATCTAAAGTCGCAGGAACTGCTTTCAGGAATCGGAATAGAAAATTCTATACTATGCGGCGATACACGCTTCGACAGAGTGATCCAGATAGCAGGAACAGCCAAAGTAATTCCTCAGATAGAACAATTTAAAGGAGGGGAGAAATTGTTTCTGGCAGGTAGCAGCTGGAAACCCGATGAGGAGATAATTGTTCAGTACATCAATAAGTTTCCGGGCAAGATGAAATGGGTTTTTGCTCCTCATGAAATTGACAAACCGAATATTGAACGACTGGAAAAGCTTTTTACAGTGAGCCATGTGCGGCTTTCAGAATTTAATGAATCCTCAGTTAATGCCAGGGTACTTATTATAGATAATATCGGGATGCTTTCCGCGGCTTACAGGTATGCATATATTGCCGCTATCGGGGGAGGATTTGGAAAAGGGATCCATAATATTCTTGAACCTGCCTCCTGGGGGATTCCGGTAATGTTTGGTCCCGACCATAAAAAATTCAGAGAGGCGGTTGATTTAATTAACGAAAAAGGGGCAATGACTTTCAATTCATTTGGTGAATTTTCAGATATTCTTGATAAATGGCTGACAGATGAGCTATTTTACTTAAAATCAGCTAAAACAGCGGGGAATTACATTCATAAAAACACAGGAGCAACTGCTAAAATAATGCAAGAAATATCCAAAAAAGATATTAACAAAATTCGCTCATAATTTGTTAAAAACTTATCTTTTTTAAGTAGACAAGGTTCATTTAAAGAGACGTAAATTGATGCACTGGATTTAACAATTTTGTAATTCAGGTGTAATCAAATAATCAATTAATTACGATAACCTTGTCGAAAATTTATTAAACCTTAATCCTAAATTTATGATGAA
>Ga0209747_1000044_pt1 | contig 53961 bp, 47 predicted proteins | sample BarGraNGADG00311_FD_184498 | JGI IMG/M metagenome (GOLD analysis project Ga0209747, IMG submission 184498) | Arctic peat soil microbial communities from Barrow, Alaska - Barrow Graham LP Ref core NGADG0011-311 (SPAdes) (version 2) | ecosystem: Environmental > Terrestrial > Soil > Wetlands > Peat...
TTAAGTTGCTTTTCCCCAATTGCCTTTTTGATCTCTCTTATCTCGTCGGCAACCGTAGCAAAATCATTTCCAAGAAAAGCTCCAACAGAAATTACTATATCAACTTCATCGGCCCCTGCTTCAATGGCCATCTTACTTTCAGCAACCTTTATACTTCGGAATGTCTGTGAAGAAGGAAACCCACCGGCAACAGAAACAATTTTTACATTTCGGGCTGTGAGCTTCTCTTTAACTACTGAAACATAATTTGGATAAACACAGATTGCTGCTACGTTCGGAATATTGGTATACCTGCCTGAAAAACTATTTACTTTTCCTGTAAAATGTATTATATCGCTCTTGTTGTCAGTAGTATTTAGACTTGTCAGATCAATCAGGTTCAAAAGATTCATCATCAGGCGTTTGTCGAGAACGACTGAAGTGTCACTTAGAGCTTTTTTAAGTCCCTTTTTGATCTCTGTCTCGGAGGGACAGGATTTGATTAGTTTTTGATATAGTTTTGTCATAATGTATTCTGTTATTTAGTAAATAATAACGTGACTATGAAAAAAAGAATTGCGTCAATATAAGACTTTTTGGTTTCATAACTAATTTATTTGCTTTTTTAAGTTATATGAATAAGCCCGATTTTATCTTATCTTTGATTGCAACCGATGCTCTGGTTACGCGTTGAATCACAGCTCTCATGGGACTCATTTTAATAGTGTTCAAATATATACATTCGTACTTAAAAAGTTTTAAGGGATGATTTATATTATATTTGCGTCTGTTACTATTAACTTATGGATTTTTTTACAATTCTGGCTATAGCACTGGGTCTGTCTTTCGATACTTTTGCTGTTTCCTTGTCGTATGGTGTGGTTAGGAGTGGTATTCTTTTCCGGCAGGCAACCCGGATTGCAATTGTACTGGCTGTATTCCAGGGAGGCCTTACGGTTGCAGGATATTTTCTGGGATCAATTATTTCAAATGTTCTAAAAGCGTCAGATCACTGGATTGCATTAGGCCTTTTGGGCTTTCTCGGAAGCAAAATGATTTTAGATGGGATTCGAAAATCAAACCATGATGAAGCAAGGGATTTCAGCAGCTTTATGGTACTTATAACAATTGCTCTGGGAACAAGTATTGACGCTTTTGCTGTAGGAATAAGCTTCGCTATTCTTGACGTTAAGATATGGGAATCAGGGATTCTAATAAGCGCTGTGACATTTCTCGCCTCAATGACTGCGATCAGGATTGGGAAATCTGTAAGTACAAGAGTTGGGAATAAAGTTGAAATCATTGGAGGGCTAATCCTTATTGCAATAGGTCTTAAGATTTTCCTTGAGCATTACCTGGCTTCGTGACCTGATTTTCACAGCTGATAAGAAGATGAATAAAAAGTGGATAAAGCAAACTCATTAAAAGGAGACCATCCGCCTGACTCTTTTATCAAAAACAGCCATCTCGGAGAATCCTACATAGCGTAATAATTCATACGCCTCGTCAAAATACTGTCCAACCCTCGATGGCATATGCGCATCTGAATTGACACAAACCGGAACATTTTCTTCCCTGAAAATATGAAGGAACCTACGGTCGGGGTAAAAATCGGCAAGTGGTCGGTTCCTGCCATTTGTATTTACCTCGAAAGCAACATTGTGTCGTTTCATTGTTTTAGCGAGTTTTCGATAAAAAGGCTCCAGATTGGATGAGGTTTTGTAGCCGTATATTCGGATTAGATCGCAGTGACCCATAATATCAAAAAGACCCGATGAAGCCGCAACGCAAACAGAATCGAAATATGATTCAAATAACCGGTCAATATTCTTTCCTTCATAAAATTCAGGACCCATATCTACTGTTTTTTCACCAAGATAGTGAACAGAACCTATTACGTAGTCAAGTGGGAGACGACTGAGAAAAGCCCTGATTTCTTCTTCTTTTCCAGCAAAAAAATCAACCTCCAAACCAGTTTTTATTTTTATATTCTTTGTGTTCTTCCTAAGATTTTCGATATAAAAGATATAAGAAGAAATGTTTACGGGATTCATATTCCATTCCTCTAACTCCCGGAATAAAGTAAGATGTTCCGAAAAACCAATCTCGCTCAATCCTGCTGCAAGAGCAGGGGCGATATATTCTTCAGGCGATGAACGTCCATCGCTGAATGTGGAATGAGTATGGTAATCAGTTTTATAGATCATTTCCTGTAAACAAAGTGCAAATTGCATTGTTTGATTTCAAATCCGCTGTGGATTTGGCAATAAAACTAATTGAAAATTGACAATATGAACCGGAAATTGGTAAATTTGTGAAAAACTTATCGTGAATCAAAAAAGAATGCCCTGCAGTTGCGCAAATTGCGATTTCAAGGATGTAGTATTTTCTTATCTTGATGATCCATCAATTGAAGCTTTATGCGACAATAAAGAAGAACAATCTTTTCGCAAAGGTGAAATTATTAATCATGAAGGTGAAAAAATCACTAATTTTAAATATCTAAAAAGCGGACTTGTTAAACTTTACAGAAGAACTTCAACAGGCGAGGAGCAGGTTATTACTATTACAAGACCATTCGAATTTGTAAGTAATATGAGCATCTTTTCAGAGGAACGCTATCAGTACTCTGTTTCTGCTTTGGAAGACTCAGTAGTTTGCACAGTAAAACTTGAATTTATAAAAGAGTTGTTCCTTAAAAACGGAGGATTCGCGATGGGTCTTCTTACCAAAATATCAAGAATTAACGATAAGATTATAAGTCAAACCCTCGACATCAGGCAAAAAAACCTTATTGGCCGGGTGGCTTTTGTCCTCCTCTACTTCACAAAAGAAATCTATAATTCGAGAGTCTTCGATCTCCCTGTTTCAAGAAAGGAAATTGCTGATTATATCGGGATGAGTACCGCAAATGTTATCAGAACAATGTCTGATTTCAAAAAGGAGGGAATAATCAGAATTTTTGGAAAGACTATTGAAGTTGTCGATCTCAGTAAACTTGAGATAATTTCAAAAAGAGGGTAATCTTTATACCTCAACCACTATTTATTCTTAATTTAAACGTTGCTTTATCTATTCAGACAATTCTGTAAAGTCCTTAAAATAAGATTACATTTTTGAGCGCTTCTCCAGTACTATTGAAAAGGAAACTGCATCCTGATTTTATGATCTTTTCAGAAGAAACCCTGCTTCCCTTAAGCACCACATCCGACATTTCCCCCAGAACAGCCTTAAGAATAAATGCCGGCACGGGAATTGGAAAAATAGGCTTATTCATTACTTGTGCAAGGGTTTTGATGAATTCTTTATGGGTTACATGCTGAGGCGAAACGGCATTATAAGGACCGTTCATGCTCTGATCTTCAATTGCTTTAAGATAGATATTACAAAGATCATTTATATGTATCCATGGCATATACTGCCGCCCGCTTCCTGTCTGAACCAGGAAACCAAATCTTGCTGGCATCATTAACTTTGAAAGAGCGCTGTCGTTTTTTTCAAGTACAACTGCTGTCCTTATTTTTACCGTTCGAACACCTGAGTTTCCAAATAGATCAGCTCCCTCTTCCCATAATTTGCATGTTGTTCCCAGGAAATCAGTTGCCGGGGGATCTGATTCAGTAAATATTTTATTGGAAGTTACAGAACCATAATAACCTACTGCAGATGCTGAGATAAAAGCTCTTAATCTTATTTTGTTCTCAGTAACTACTTTGTGAAGCAACCTGGCTGATTGCACACGGCTGGTTACTATTTCCTCTTTTCGTTTTTTTGTCCATCGCTTTTCTCCGATATTTGCACCTGCCAGATGAATTATATAATCAATTCCTTCCAGTATAACCGGATCAAGAATTCCTTTTTTGGGATCCCACTTTGAAACTTTGACCCCTGCAATTTGAATTGCTTTTCTCGAAAGATGCAGTACTTTGTATCCTTCAGAGAGCAAGGCTGATGTAAGATATTTTCCAATCAGTCCGCTTCCTCCTGTAATCAGGACAGAAGAGTCTTTTTGTAAATACTTTCTGAGAGGATTTTCTTCCACAGAAACAGAATTTGTAATAATATTAAAAAGTTTTACTTTAGAGGTCTTAAAATTACTAATAATGGAATCAAATAAAAAGCAAAAGATCATGGCAAACGTAAAAACGACGAAAGGAATTATTGCAATACTTACCGGAGGAGGAGATGTTCCCGGGCTTAACCCGGCTATCCGTGCTGTAACTATCCGTGCAAACCGTGAAGGATATAAAGTAATCGGACTTCGCAGGGGGTGGGCAGGCATATCAGAACTTATCAGAGACCAGAAAGCAGATAACAGCAATAACTTTCAGATACTTACTGACGATATAGTTAATAAGGCAGGACGGACCGGAGGAACCTTTTTACATACTTCCAGAACAAGACCGAGCCATATGTCAAAGGCGAGTGTTCCTGAGCATTTGCAAAGCACATATAATGCTGAATATAATGATATTACTCCTGAGATAATCAAGAATCTTGAGTGGCTGGGAGTTGACTATCTTATTCCAATAGGTGGCGATGATACACTTAGCTATGGTGTTCATCTGTACAAAAAAGGAGTAAATGTTGTTGCGATTCCTAAAACTATGGACAATGATGTTCCGGGAACTGATTATTGTATTGGCTTCAGCACATGTATCTCCCGAACCATTCAGATGACAAACAGCCTTAGGACTTCAGCCGGATCACACGAAAGACTTTTGGTTCTCGAGGTATTCGGAAGATACGCCGGTTTCACTGCTATGTTGCCTACTTTGGCTGGAGCCGCTAACAGGTGTGTAATACCCGAATACGAGTTTAATATCGATCAGCTCACAAAACTTTTGGTTGAAGACAGAAATCATAATCCCAGTAAATATTCGGTTGTTCTGGTTTCAGAAGGGGCAATGTTTAAAGGAGGAGAGATGATATTTGCCGATAGTGAGAAAGATGCTTATGGCCATGCAAAACTTGGTGGTATCGGCGATATGGTGTCGGCAAAACTTAAAGAACTTTCGCCAAAATATAACCAAGGGAAAGTAATTAATGTTATTAACCAGAAGCTTGGCTATCTGGTACGTGGTGGAGATCCCGACGCACTCGATTCAATTGTACCTATGGCTTATGGTAATCTTGCACTTGATCTTATTCTTAAAGGTGTTCACGGTAGAATCGTAGTACTTAAGAACGGAAGATACGACAACCTGCCTATTGATGTGGTAACATCATCTAAAAAAATAGTGAAACTTTCAGATTATAATACTGAAAGGCTAAGACCTTACTACCATAGTTTTGAAATGAAACCATTCCTTTTGATGGCTTCAGATAATTAGAGGAGAAATCATTTATAAATATTTCACGTAGAGACGCAATGCATTGCGTCTCTACCTGTTTTATAAAATCCCGAAGGATTATTTACATTTGTGTTCAAATATTTGTCTTTTGGAAAAAGGAGTTATATTAAAATCTACAGGAAGTAGTTATAGGGTTCTCCTTGATGGGGGAAATGTAATTGATTGCTCCGTAAAGGGGAAACTCCGGATTAAAGAATTACGTATTACAAACCCCATTGCTGTCGGAGATAATGTACTGCTAGAAGTAGACAAGAAGAATAACTCCGGCATTATTACTGAAGTACTCGACCGGCGGAACTATATACTTCGAAAAGCAACAAACCTTTCAAAACATTCCCAGATCATTGCAGCAAATATCGATCAGGTATTTCTAATGATCACCATTATTCTTCCCGAAACGCCTGTAGAATTTATTGACAGATTCCTGATCACTGCCGAAGCTTACAGGGTTGAGGCTAAAATAATAATTAACAAGACTGATCTTTACGGAGAGGATGAAATTGCAAAAATGGAATACCTCGAATCCCTTTACACTAAGATAGGATATGAATGTATAAGACTTTCTCTAAAAGACCAAACTAACCTGGAATTACTCAGGTCGCTAATGAAAGATAAAACCAGTCTGATATCGGGCAATTCAGGTGTAGGTAAAACAACCCTATTAAACTTATTTGATCCGGATCTGAATCTTAAAACGGCTGAAATATCAGATTATCATAAACAGGGGAAACATATCACAACCTTTCCGGAAATGTACCATATGCCATTTGGGGGATTTGTAATTGATACTCCGGGAATAAGGGGATTTGGCGTTGTTGATATGGAAAGGAATGAGATTTACCACTTTTTCCGCGAAATATTCGCAGTTTCAAAAGGATGCAGATTTAATAATTGTCTCCATCTTGATGAACCTGAATGCGCAGTAAGAGCTGCTGTAGAAAGCGGAGAAATAGATTTTCTCCGTTACAAAAGTTATCTTAATATTATGGATAGCGATAATCGCAAGTATCGTTGAAATTTATAATTACAGGATTAAAGATTATCTTTATATTCCATAGCAGATAAATATTTTCAAAGATGAAAAGAGTACTCCTTCTTGCATATTCAGCATTTCTGATAATTCTGCTAATTAACTATTTCTATTATAACAGTCTGTATAATAAGCAGATAAATTATATTGTTGAGCTTCTTGACCGGCAGGTACAGATTGTAGGGCATTCTGTAGATAGTACAAATAATGGGTTTCTAAGCGATTTAAACCAGATCGGTTTTGAAGAAGATCTTAATGACTTTTTTACTAAAACTAAGCCCGATATTCAGTATCGGGCAAAGGAAAAAATGAAACTCTTCTTCTCAAAATACCAGGACTTCGTTACGGGAATTAAATATTACGATAATAATAAAAATGAATTCACATTAAAAAAAGATGATGATTCTGGTGGCGGGTGGCTAGAACAACCATATATTCTCCATGTTCAGGCAGAGATATATTTTATGGAAAAACTGGTTGAGGAAAACTGGAAATTCGATTACTATCTGCCCGTTTTAAATAAAAAAACAAATGAAATAATCGGGAATATTGTAGTCACAGTTGATTATCAGAAATACTTTAAAGAAATATTCTCAGTTTTCAACCTTAAGGACTATCAATGGCAATGGGTAGTAAGTGATTCAGGTGCAATCATATATGATAATAGCCAATACGGTTTTGTATATTCCAAATTAGATCAAATAACAAAAAGTCTGGCAGGAGGATCAGTAGAAAATATAACTCATAATGCCACCTTTAAAGGGAAGTCCCAGGAGATAATTTCGTCATATTATTCAACACAACTACTTCAAAGAGATATGGGACTTGTTTTTTCGGCTCCTACCGGTTTTTTTCAGAAATATATTATCAGAAACTCATTGTTTATTGTGTTAGGAACACTCTTTCTTATTCAAATGATAATATATATTTTCCTCAGATATATAAAATCGCAAAAATCGGAATCAGAGAGATTGAAAACTTCTGAAAGCATGCTATTCAGACTAATAGAAGAGATGCCGGCAGGAGTAATAATTCATAATAAAAACAGGGAAATAATAAAAGCAAACAAGGTAGCCGCAAGTCAATATTTATATTCCGGTGAAGCCGAAATGGTTGGCAAAATATTCCCTGAAACATCATTGCCTGATGAGAGTGACTATTTTTCGAAAAATCTTGGCGGATCTTTCAACCCCGACCAGTTTGTAATTATTAAAAAAGAAATAGGGGAAATAGTTCTTTACAGAAACAGCATACCTGTAGTATTTATGGGCGAAGAGGCAACCATGGAGATACTCATTGATGTGACAATGCTTGAATCGGCAAGAAAGCACGAAGCAAAAGCCAATGTAGCAAAATCAGAGTTCCTGGCAAGAATGAGTTTTGAAATCCGTACCCCGTTAAACGGAATTATCGGGATGACAGATGTTCTTAGTAAATTTGATCTCTCTTCTGAAGTAAGGGATATTGTTAGCTTACTCCATAGGTCAACGGAAGTGCTCCTAAGCATCATTAATGATATACTGGATTTTTCGAGAATTGAATCGGGGAAAATGATTCTCGATGAGGTTCCTTTTAATTTAAGAGAAGAGATTATTTATTGTGTAGATCTTGCAAAGACCCATATATTGACAAATGATCTGAATCTGTCTTACTCGGTCGACGAGAACGTGCCGGAATACATTATTGGTGACGCATTCAGATTAAGACAGGTTCTGACCAATCTTATAAACAATTCCATAAGAAATACAGAAAAGGGAGAAATACGTCTAAACTGCGCGCTTAAAAACGCCAAGGATGGAGTAATTACTATTAGTTTTGACTTGCTTGACACAGGATTAAGTTTTGACAAAGTAACCCTGAAAAAAATATTTGGCGATTTTGTAAATGTTGAATCAAAAGTCGGGAGAACAAGTGACGATTCGGGTTTTGGAACAATACTTTCTAAGCAACTGGTTGAGTTAATGGGAGGAGAGTTGTCTGCTGTAAGCCCTTCAGGTTTATCAGGAGATTTAGGAATGAAAGTATCATTTACTATTCTCACGCACTCAAACTACAGACCAATTAAAGACATTTCCCCTGAAAAGAGAAAGTCTTATGGAAGTATCAAAACCCTGGTTATAACGGGGAGTCAAAACCGTGATGAGGAGATTTTAGGGGCTTTGCATAAACTGGGTCTGATAGTTTCTGTAACAACATTCCAGAAGTCTACAATAAACCAGATAAGGGCAAATATGAATTATCCTGACGACAGGTATAATCTGGTTGTAATACTTGATGATAAGGAGTTTGACGGATTTGAAGCTGCCACAAATATTTCAGAAAGTAAGCTTGCCACAAATTTTATCATTCTTATGATAAGCAAAAATGATAAAAAGGGAAATTACGTTAAGTCTGTTACTTTAGGAGTCGATAATTATCTTGTTACACCATTCGATAACAACGAGTTGCTGAACATCATTAAGAATAATTTTCCCTATATTGAAGACTCAACCTTTGCTTATGATTTTAGCAGAGTCCCAAATAATTCAAAAATTTTAGTTGTTGAGGATAACAGAATGAATCAGAAAGTTATTGGAACAATGCTTAAATCCCTGGGATATTCTTATGATATTGCTAATGATGGTTACGCCGGCTATCTGCAGGCAAAAAACAATAAATACGACCTTATCCTGATGGATCTTATAATGCCTGAGATGGACGGTTTTGAATCAGCGCAAAAGATTCTTGAAATGGATAAATCTAATATCATCGTTGCCTTTTCTGCAGATAATATGCCCGAATCAAAAAGGAAAGCCGAATTGTCAGGGATTAAGGATTTTATTTCTAAACCTGTCAGAATAGAAGATCTTAAAAAGATTTTTGCCAAGTTTCTGATTAAATAATTCTCCGGGATACTTATTGCTATCTTAACTTATTCCGCAACAGAGACAAAATCATGGCTTTAGACAAAATTAAGGTTATAAGGTTTCTTGAACTTGCCGGACGTATTCCGGTAATTGACGTTAGGTCTCCATCTGAATTTACTTTAGGCCATATTCCCGGAGCCATTAACATACCACTTTTTGATGACCTGGAAAGAGCTTCAGTTGGAACAAAATATAAAAAAGAAGGACGCATTCCCGCAATTCTGGAAGGACTAAGATGTACTGGACCCACAATGTCTTCTAAGCTGGAGCGAGCTCTTAAGAGTATGAAAGAAGGGAAACTTCTGGTTTATTGCTGGAGAGGAGGTATGAGATCTGAAGCAATGGCCTGGCTGTTCTCTTTAGGGGATATCGAAACAGAAGTGCTGGATGGCGGCTATAAGACGTATCGTCAATATATTCTTGATCGTCTTTCAGAAAAAAGAAAATTGATTGTTCTGGGGGGATTGACCGGAAGCAGCAAAACACATATCCTAAGATATATTAAAGGATTAGGGCATCAGGTTATCGACCTGGAAGGACTTGCTAATCATAAAGGGTCTGCCTTTGGATCACTTGGCCAGCCGCCACAACCATCGACGGAACATTTTTCAAATATTCTTTTTGAGGAAGTAAGAGAGCTTAACGCTACTATTCCTTCCTGGGTTGAAGATGAAAGCCGGAATATAGGTTCAGTATTTATGCCGGATAGCTTCTATGAAAACATGCAGGATACCCCGACAATAATTCTTAACATGGATGTAAAAACAAGATTGCCCAGACTTATTGAAGAATACTCAACATATTCTGCAGAAGCTCTTAAGGCATCGATAATTAAGATAAGTAAACGCCTGGGAGGTGATAGAACAAAAGATGCGATTCTTTCAGTTGAGTCGGGAGATATAGCAAGAGCAATAGAAATATCATTATTCTATTACGATAAAGCTTATCGGTTCGGCCTGACAAAAAAGCACAGACATAATATTATTTACGTTGAGACAGATACTGATAATATTGAAATGAATGCTTCGAAAATTCTTGAGGCAGCAAGGAAAATAATCTGGCCCTAATGTGCCCCCCTAAAGATGACTTACTTCCTCGTAATCAACCCATCTATAAACTTTATCTGACCTCCGTAGAAAATCAGTTGTTTTAATTGAGCAGAGTTCTCCTTTTAAAGCCTTTTCTGTCACCATAAGATTAACACGGATCTCATCTATTGTGTATTCAACAACGCCGGTAGTAGGCCCTGTAATAAGAATAACATCACCTTTATGCAGATCGCCGTTTTCAAGCTTTATCTCAGCTACATTAAGTTTTGTAAAGTAGTTGGTAATTTTCCCGAGGTAAACCTTCCTTTTGGTGGCACTTGAACCATAGTTTGTATTCCATTCTCCCATTGTTTGCCCAAGATAATACCCATCCCAGAAACCTCTGTTAAAGACAGTTGAAAGCCTGACAGTCCAGGCATCAGTTTTTTCTTTATTATAAGTTTCGTCTAAAATTGCATAAATTGCCTCATCATAGCAGGAGGTTACTTCCTTTACATATTCTGCTGAACGGGCTCTCCCTTCTATTTTGAGTACTCGTACTCCGGCCTCAACCATTTTATCGAGAAATCCGATAGTGCAAAGATCTTTTGGCGACATGATATATTCATTATCAACCTCAATCTCATAACCGGATTCCTTTCCGGTAACTATATACGATTTCCGGCAGGTCTGATAGCACTCACCTCTATTGGCAGATTTGTTGTTTTCATGAAGACTAAGATAGCATTTCCCCGAAACGGCCATACACAAGGCACCATGAGCAAACATCTCAATTTTAATCAGATCTCCTTTTGGTCCCCTTATATTCTGCTCTCTTATCCGGTTATAAATACTACTTACCTGCTGAAGATTCAATTCACGGGCCAGAACTGCAACATCGGCCCATTTGGAATAAAATTTCAAAGCTTCAATATTTGTTATATTAAGCTGCGTTGAAAGATGAACTTCAATTCCGGAAGCATAAGCATAATTGATAACTGCAAGGTCGGAGGCAATCACCGCGGAGATTCCGCTCTCAACAGCCGCATCAATTATGCGGTGCATCTGGTCTATTTCATGGTCAAAAACGACAACATTGACAGTGAGATAACTTTTAATGTCGTTCTGTTTGCAGATTGAAACGATCTTTCGGAGATCGTCAAGGGAAAAGTTATTGGAGGAAGCCGCGCGCATATTGAGTTGTTCGGCACCGAAATAAACAGAGTCAGCGCCACCTTGTATTGCAGCCATCAATGATTCATAAGAACCAACAGGGGCCATTATTTCAATCTCTTTCCTCTTCATAACAGGATGCAAAGATAGCAATCAGATTTTTATTTTGCTCATCATAATCCTGATACACGAACCCTTACCAACTTCTGAATACTTGACAAAAATACGGCCATTATGATATTCCTCCACGATTCGTTTTGCCAGAGAGAGTCCTAATCCCCATCCTCTTTGCTTGGTTGTAAAGCCCGGATTGAATATTTTGTTAAATGCCGATTTAGGAATTCCTTTACCCGTATCTGAAATGTCGATTAAGGCATGCTTTTCTGTTTCTGTTATCCGGATAGTAATCTCCCCGTTTCCCTCCATTGCATCTATGGCATTCTTCGAAACATTCTCGATTACCCATTCAAATAGAGCAGAATTTATTGGCACAACGATCTCTTTATTTAGACTATAATCTGTAATAAACTTCACTTTTGAAGAGGTTCTAGATTTCAGATAATCTATAGTACGGGAAATAATAATAATAATATTTTCGCTTGTCAAAGCCGGTTTAGAACCGATTCTTGAAAATCTTTCAGTTACTTTTTCGAGCCTTTCAACATCCCGGGCCAGTTCTTTTGTTATTGATATCTCAGGGTATTTATGCTGCATAATTTCTATCCAGCCTGCAAGTGATGAAGTTGGCGTTCCGAGCTGATGAGCTGTTTCCTTCGACATTCCCACCCATACCTGGTTTTGATCTGCTTTACGCGATGAACTGAAGGCAAGATAAGATACCAGAATAAATAGTACAATTATTCCAAGTTGGATAAACGGGTAGAAAATAAGCATTGTAAGAATAATGCTGTCTTTATAGTAAATCGAATTATAATGACTTTCTCCAAGATTGATTATAATTGGTTTATTCTTCCCCTTAATCTTCTTAAAATGTTTTTCCAGATACTTTGGATCGCCTATCCTTTCGTTATTGAAATTTCCTGTCGAGATTATACTATCAGATTCATCAGTCAGGATTACCGGGATTGTTGTGTTGTTATAAATTATTGAAGAAAGAAAATCGAGATTAAGACTTGTATCAGAAATAGATATAAGCCTTGTTGCCTCAGCCCACAATTGAACGTTTTTTCGCTCCTCTACCTTCAGTTTTTTGACAAGATTCCCGGTGTAAATAAGAGAGCCCATACCTATCAGTACTGCAAATAAAAACAGAGACAACTTCCAGAGTGTTTTATGTCGGGAAAAAATCATTTCAGTAGTTTATGAGATCAATTATCATTAATCAATTCTTCTTTATCAAGGTCCTCTTTTCGTATTTCTTTTTTAAAATCAAAGGTCTGGTAAGGTTTTTAAACTATCTGTTCCGTCCCAACTGATTTTAAACCGCGATTTCTTTTCAATGGGTTTTTGTTTTGGAACCGAATCCTTTTTAAACCAGCCATATTCCTGGTTCAGAATTGTTTTAAGTGTTTGCCTTTCAGATTTGATATTGTTCTTTACTTCATTGCTTGCAGCTTTGATGTCGTATCCTACTTTAATATCTTCTCCTTTGCCAATTATTTTTAAAAGCAGCGAAGTGCGTCCGAGTCCGTCGTCTTCTACTACTCCAAATTCGGTAACATTGCTCTTGTTTTTCTTCCTTTTCTTACTAAGAATTTCTGACAATAGAATTTTAATGTGGTATTCATAGTCATTGTCAAAACTGTGCTTCCCGTTTACGGAAAGATCAGCAGCAGAGGATTTAACATCCATTTGAGGGATATATAGAAAGTTGTTTCTTATAAAAAAATCATTCTCAAGTTGTTTAAAACTTATATTTTCCAGCTCGGATAGTTCTATAAATGACGCGAGTTGTTTAACCGGATCAAAATTGACGAGAGATCCGTTTACAAGGATGTATTTTCCTTCAGCAGTTAGAGATTTGATCTGCGGTTTAAGCATTGAGTCAAGAGGAAGAATCAATGACAATGACCCGGAAAGAGTCCCTCTTATGTTTTCCGATTTCAGAAAGTTCTGGCCAAAATTATGAAATGTTGTGAAAGTTTTATTTATATCAATGTTGGTTACACTAAAACTACCTTTTGTGATTAAGGATTTATTACCGTTCTGAAAGATAAATCCATTACCAGAGATGATTCCGCTTAACGCTCTCATATTCAGCGATGTAAATGTTAATAGCTGAGGCTTATAAGTCAGGGATCCTTCAATTTTCGTGGAAGCAAATGTTTTGTAATTCAGACTGTCTATCTTAAAATTGATGTCGAGAATAAAGTTTTCAGGAAGACTGAATGCTTTTTTCTTCCCGGAAGGTTTTTCTGAAGAAGGAGTAGTATTTAAAAATAGTTCAGGAATGAATCTGTCGAATGAAATATCAGCAGTGGCAATCATTTGAACTGGTCGGCCATCGAACCATTCCGGGAGGTTTCTGAATTCACCATCAATCTTTATTTTTTCACCTTTATAAATCAGCTGTAAGCCGGTCGCCTGTATTGTACTGCCAGCCGAAAGATTACCATTTATCTGATTAAATAGAAATTTGTCGTTTTTAAAACCGATATTTAATGAATTGAAGGTGAGATTAACTTCAGGTTTAAGATCGATAATATATGATAATGTTATTTTTTCAGGGAATTTTAATTTACTGTTCAGCTTAAGATCAATATCTGCTGAGCCTGAAGCAGCTGAAAGCGATTGAAGATCGAAAAATTCCTTAAGTTCTCCGGGGAAAACTCTACCTTTTAATAAAAACTCAACAGTAGGATCCTTAAACTGCGACAATAAAAGCGAACCGGTATATTCAGATGACCCGAGTTTTGCTTTCAGGTTAGTAATTCTTAGGATGCTTGTTTCAGAACGGTTTTTTGTTCCATTCGAATAAAAGCCCTGAAAAGAAAGGTCATTAATAGTAAGATTAGATTTTCCATATGCAATATGACCATTTTTCAGGGATGCAGTTATTTCAATATGCGGGTTATTTGTATGACTAAGGAGTCCTTTAATACTGCTTTTTACAACCATTAAACCTGAAGGGTCATATCCGGTAACAATTTTCTGATACTTTTCAGGCAGATACTTTCTTGTTTTTGAAATATCAATGTCATTTCCGGTTACAATCAGATCAAAGACGTTTTCTGATGAAACTGATCCTACAATACCGAAATCATAATTTTCAATTGTTAGTATACTTTTTTTAAATTGAAACCCCTTTTTGGTGCGTTGAAGTGTAAGGTCCAACCCTGCACTTATTGACCTTGTTATCTTAGTATTATAAAGTTGAAAGCCGGAAATTTTCAAATCTGAAACGGCAGTAAAATCAATAATATCGCCCGATATCCTGCTTTTTAACCGGCCGCTTTTAATTATGCCATTAGTTATTAGCTTTATTTCCAGGCTGTTGTAATACACGTCAATATCAGACAGGTTGATTTTTTCAAGATTAATAGTGATGTCTTCACTACCGGAGCTTTTGTTTTTTAAAGATATGTCATAATTTACATGTCCGGCTGTGTCGGTGAAAAAGTTCAATTTCCCAACTTTGGCACCGATCCTCTCGATGTTGTAGATCCCGTTAATAATATCAGTTATTTTAAACTCAACTGATACAAATCTGGCTGCCAGAAGAGTGTCTGTATTGATTCCGGAGAAGGCTTCAGAATTAAAACCGGAAGATGAATGAACAACGACATCAATCAGTTCAAGTGACGCATTTGGAAATTTTCTTAAAAATGAAAGTTTAAATGAGCGAACATCAAGCTTTGTGGAAATATTTTTATTAAGAGATTTCAGGATAATATCTGCAACCTTATTCTGGAGTAGGAAAGAAGCTGAAAACAGGATGATTGAAATTGCAATAATCAGTAGTATAAATAGTTTCAGAATTTTTAAAGCTAGTTTCATATCGCCATTTCAAGGAGGAAAGATAAATCATCAGTAGTTCCAAGTTCAACCGGGCTAACCCCCTTTTTGAATATTCTTAACTTTTGTTCCCCGTGAAGTGAAATTTTGTCGTCTTCACGAAGTAACATACAACCTTCCCGCAGACCAGCAACAAAGATCCCCGGATTGGCTTCAATGAATTCCTCAATTCGCTGCTCCCTTGTTTCTCCAGCATGCCCCAATGGATTAGCATCAAGAAAATGAGGATTTATCTGAAAGGGGATAAGATTAAAAGCGTTGAATGAATCTGGTTCAACTACAGGCATATCGTTTGTGGTTTTGATTGTCGGACATGCAACATTCGATCCTGCGCTCCAGCCAATATAAGGTGTTCCGGTAAAAACTTTTTCTCTGACAATATCAATGAGATTATTCTCTCTTATCATTTTCAGAAGTTTCCAGGTGTTACCCCCTCCAACTATTATTGCTGATGCCTCTCTTACGGCAGAAACAGGGTCGGTAAGGTGGTGAATCGATACGATTTCGTGACCAATCTCCCGAAATCGTTCAGAAACTTTTTCTTCATAAGTATCGAACGAAAAAGTTACAGCAGCATAGGGAATAAATAATGCTTTTACCGGGTTGTTACCAAGAAAAGTTTTGATGTTATTCTTTGGGTAGTCGAGGTATGGCTCCCCAGGGTTAGTTGAATTGCTGATAAGTAACAATCTCATATATTTCAATGTATTTCTGCTTATTGTTTATTTAAGTAATAGTCATTTAATCAGTAACTCTTTTTAAGGTTTTGATATTATGATTTTCAGGGACATTGCTTACAGAAAAATGGTTAAAAGTATTGTCAAGAATATTAATTAGCAGAACTTTGCCACTGAGGATATCACCGGTTTTTGTAATTATTTTAATAACTTCATTTGCCATATAAGTTCCTGCAATTCCTGGAAGAACTCCAAACAGACCAATAGCGGAAGGTGAAGGGTTTTTGAACTCTGTTACAGATACGAAAGGGTTATAACATCGGTAAGTTGGCCCACCGTTAAAGTTGAATACAGAAATCATTCCTTCATATTTATATATTGAACCATGGACCATTGGTTTATCAAGGATAACGCAGGAATCGTTAATAATGTATCTGGCATCGAGGTTATCCGTGGCATCAACAATTACATCGAAATCCTTAAAAATTTCTAATGAATTTGATGCATCAACCCGTAAATTGAATATTTCAAATTCTATAAGTGAATTAATATGTTCAAGTGCGCTTTTTGCAAGAATTGATTTGAGTTTTCCTACATCGGATGAACCATAAAGTACCTGTCTTTGAAGATTTGTCTCATCAACCATATCAAAATCAGCTATGCCAATTTTCCCTATACCAGCTGCAGCCAGATATTGTAAAACAGGACAGCCAAGTCCCCCGGCACCAACAACAAGGACCCTTGACTTTTTAAGTTTCTCCTGACCTTCGATCCCTATCTCCGGAATCATTATTTGTTTGCTGTACCTTCTTAACTCCCTGGCAGATAATATATCACTATCCATTACCAATATCTCTCTGTTTCAGACAAAGATAGGTTACCGGTTAACAAAAAACAACAGGAAATAAAAAGAGGCTGCCCCTTTTTGTTTAGGGACAGCCTCATAACTTCTTCAAATGAAATTAGTTGTTATTTGTTTGGCTGATATACCCTTACCCAGTCGATTTCCATTGAGGTCGTTCCATTTATTGGTTTATCTAAACCGCCAGCCAGAAGAACGTACATAGGTTCCTGCGGAATATCCGATGTCTGAACAAACACTTCGGTATCGTTTATTTTCCAAACAAGTTTATCTGATGTCCATTCAAGGGTAAATATGAAAAAGTCATTTGCATACCGCGAACCAATTGCGGTTTTTGAAGTGGTTCCTTTAGCAGAGAAATAGTCGGACCAGACTTTCCCTTTTGATGTCCGGCAGATGTCGATATGAGGAGTAATTTTATCAGCAAGCATCCAGAAAGCGCATTTGGCATTTGGGTCACCAAGTTTAATTTTTGCTGTAAAAACACCATATTTCTGCCTGAAGCTTGTTCCCGAATTAATCAGACCTGAAGTATAACTGAATTCTTTTGAAGAAAAACCATGAGCTGCAGACCACACCTTCCCTGTAACTTTTTGTGCTTTGGTGTTGATCTTTAGAATGCTATTGCGGATTTCAAAGTTTTCTTTTTCAGTATAAGCCTGAAGATCTGATTCCACGGAATATCTGTCTTTCAGCAGCTTTTCTCCCCAATAGTAGTTTGTGAGCCACTTTTTTGTATCGAGTTTTTCATTGTCAAACTCATCACTGAAAGTCAATTCCCTGTGTTTAAGAATGTCAAATTTGTTGGAATCTTTTACTCTGAAGTACCAGATAATATCTTCATTTTTCTTAAGTTTATTATATTCCTGAACCTCTTTGAACATTTCGGTTTTTTCAAATCTTTTCTTATCAAGAAGATACTCTTTCTGTTTTTTAAATTCAGGAGTGGCAACAAATTCTTTAAGCTCGTTAAGTCTTGCAAGCCGTTTTGAACCATTAGTATTCTGATAGTTTGCATACTCTTTTGAGGACCTGAATTTATAGTAATCTTTAATTTCAGTGCTTCCCTTTTGATTTTTGTAATCCTGTAGCTTTTTTGAGTCTTCGGAATCTTTAAACTCTTTTGATTTCATCTTCTCCCGGAATTCAGAAGATTGAACCAGTTTCTCAATAGCTTCATATTTGCTAATCTTCTCAGAACCATCCATCTGTTGAAATTTCTTCAGTGAAGGGCCTTCAATTGTTTTGTAATAAAGGACAATATCTTTTGCTTTCTGAAGCGACAAAAACTCTTTCTCTTTAGAATATTCCTCAGAATTCTTATACTGTAGGGATTCAATCTCTTTCTTTTTCTGAATGAAATCAGACGAATTTACCAATCCGTTCAGCTCATTATACTTTGCCAGCTGATCAGATCCTGAAAAGACGTTTAGTTTCTCAAATTGAGTAACCAAGGCCTTTTCAGCCTGCTCAATTTTTGAAGTCGATGGGATCATTCCCAGTAAAAGCTTGAGACTTGCCATTGTAATATTGGTTTATGTACAATTGATAAAGATAAAAAATCTTTCTATAATAATTGATTTGGCTCTTCAAATATTTGTTTTTTATAAAAAAGGAATCCCCGTATGTGGAATAGTCCGGTAAAAACTTGACAAGGATTAATTCAGGTTTTTTTTGGATTAAATTTAGTTTCTAGAATTTTTCTACTTTTGCGGGGTCACTTAAAAATATAAAAATGGCTCTGGTACATGAATTTGAAAGTAGTGGAAACTGGTTATTTAAAAGAAGAAGCTGGCTACCGGTTTTTATGGTTGTTGCAGGAATCTTTGCAATGTATATGGGAAACCGACAGGCAATCCTCTTCGATATGCGCGACGAACTTATTTTTCTTGGCGTAAGTTTTTTAGGTCAGGTAATAAGAATTCTTACAGTTGGGTTCGCACCTAAAAACACATCCGGAAGAAACACTGCAGACGGTCAGATTGCTGATGAATTAAATGTTACAGGTATCTATTCAATAATTCGTCACCCACTTTACCTTGGGAATTTCTTTATGTGGCTGGGCCCCGTTCTGTTCATAAGATCTTTTGTGGCAACCTTGGTTTTTGTGCTTCTTTACTGGTTATATTATGAACGTATAATGTTCGCTGAGGAGCAATTCCTGAGGAGAAAATTCGGCGAAATTTATGACAAATGGTCAGAAACGGTTAGTTCTATAATTCCGGATTCAATCAAATACATTCCGTCCTCACTGCATTTTTCGGTCAGGAATGTACTGAAGAGAGAATACAACAGTTTCATCAACATATTTGTAGTATTCATACTGATGGATCTGTTTAGAAATTATTTTCTTTCTGAACGCATCTATCTCACAGGCATGTGGATATACCTAATGGTCTCAGCGTTTGTAATATGGATTGTAGTGAGAACAATTCATAAACGGACCAGGTGGCTTGAGGTGGAAGGGAGATGATTATCTTCTCGACCCCGTAAAAATCATAATGTAGTAAAGCAGAGTTGCCAGTGAGCCAAGTGCAGCAACAACATAAGTATAAGCAGCCCACTTGAGTGCGTCCTGTGCTTTATCGTGATTCTGATATGAGGTTATACCTGCATTCGACAGCCATGCGAGAGCCCGCTGACTGGCATTTATCTCAACCGGCAAAGTAATAAAGCTGAAAATTGTAGTCAGTGCAAACAGGAAGATTCCTGCCAGTAACAAAGCCGGGAATGTTCTTACCATCAGAATACCCGCTAATAATATCCATTGTACATATTTAGATGAAAAACTGACAGCCGGCACTAGTTTTGACCTGAATCCGAGCCATGCATATGCGTTTGCGTGCTGAACTGCATGCCCGCATTCATGTGCTGCAACTGCTGCTGAAGAAATACTCCGTCCGTTATATACATCGGGGCTCAGGTTAATTGTTTTATCAACAGGATTATAGTGATCGGTAAGCTGGCCGGGAACACATTCAACCTTAACGCCGCTGATACCACTGTCACGAAGCATTCGTTCAGCCACATCTTTCCCTGACATCCCGTTATCGAGAAGAATTTTCGAATACTTTTTAAACTTCGATTTAAGCACTGCACTGACGACCCAACTCAGGATCATAAATCCTATAAAAATTATCCAGATACTCATATTACATTTTCCTCCTTAATTTTAGATATAATAATTAAAACGCTTGAAAATCAATTTTTTTACCCCGGTCCGCCAGTTGGCGGAGAGTAAATTGATTTTCTTCGCTCTCCGCCAGCCGGCGGAGTTGGGGTAAACGAAGAAAATCAATTTAGAGTTATTGCTGATATCCAATTCCCATTATTTCAAGAAACCTTGCAAATCCTCTGCCAAATGTATTTTGACAGTTCTTATTGGTCATTTTGTCAGAAAATACAAAGGTACTTATTTCATGAATTGATAAAACAGCATTCTTACGTCAATTATTATCTTTGTGCAATGATAAAGTTGATAAATGCGATATTTTCATTTCTTTTTTCGCTTCCTGTCTATTTCTACAGGTATTCAATTTCCCCATTTTTAAGACCGGCCTGCCGTCACGAGCCCTCATGTTCACAATACATGCTTGATGCACTGAAGGTTCACGGACCAATTACCGGACTAATTATGGGGACTGGTCGGATTTTGAGATGCAGACCGGGTGGCACACATGGCTGGGATCCTGTTCCCCTCTTTCGGTTTCGTCGCTACCGGCCATTATTGGCGATATTTTCCCGTTGGAAAACAGAAAACCGACTCAAGAGATAATGCCCCCCAACGGGGCTGTTGAAAAAGTCCTTTGTGAACCTTAGTGATAACCTTAGTGTCCTTTGTGGTAAAACATAAATCATTGAACCACAAAGGATCACAGGGGGCAAAACACATGGGGGACAGAAGGGAATTTAAAAATTTAATTCCTCCTTCAGCTGTTTATACCCTGCCCGGCTTACCGGAAGCTTCTCGCCGGAATGAAGAATTGCAACGAAACTGTCCTTACCATAAGGTTCTATCTGTTTAATCTCCTCTACTTTTACAATATAGGAACGATGAATTCTTACAAAATCAGCTTTTGGAAGATTATCTTCATAAAATTTCATTGTTTGTTGTTTCAGAGCTTTTCCGGCAGAATGGTATATCATTACATAATCATCCTCGGCTTCAACATATTTAATCTGATCAACAGGAATAATATTTATCGAATTAGCTTTTCTTACAACTATTCTGCTAACAGGAGCAGAAGCTTCCGGTCTTTTTGAGAGTAGCCGGTTTGCAGGTTCTTTATGGCTCGTTCCTGAACGGATTTTGTCTATTGCTTTTTTTGTAGCCTCAAGGAATCGCCTTTGTGGGAACGGTTTAAGGAGATAATCTACTGCATTAAGCTCAAAGGCTCTCAGGGCATACTGATCAAATGCCGTGGTAAATATTATTTCTGGTTTCTCAGTGAGAACCTCAAGCATCTCAATTCCGGTAAGTCTGGGCATTTGAATATCGAGAAACACCAGATCAGGCTTCATTGTCGAAATTGTTTTCAGTCCGGTAAAGCCATCGGCACATTCAGCAATTACCTCGATAGAGTCAACCTCTTTTAAATAATGTTTAATAATTTCCCTTGCCGGACCTTCATCATCAATAATTAGTATTCTGATTTTTTCCATACGTTAATTTCTTGCCGTCCTATCTTACTTCAGATAAAATTTTGTACCCTAAAAATATAAATTATTTTTCAGAAAGCGTTTACAAATAATTGGCAGGTATATATAAGGTTACTGAATAAATACCGTTTCCCTTTGTTGTTTTTATTGAAGCTTTGTTGCCGTAGAACAATTCAAGCCGTCTTGAAACATTTAAAAGTCCCGTACCCGTGCCTCTTTTTAAAGATGTAGTGGGGTCGTAATTATTACTTATAATCATTTCAAGATAACCATCAATAATTCTTGCATGGGTTATAATCTTCACGCTTTCTGTACTTTCATAAACACCATGTTTGACTGCATTCTCATAAAGCGGTTGCAGGAGCATTATGGGGATTTTAAAATCGAGACATTCATTTTTAATATCTGTTTCAGTAATCAATTTGTCTCCGAATCTCACTTTTTCAATATCAAGATAAAGCCATAGATTATCAAGTTCACTCTGCAGAGAGACAGGTTGTTCGTCCTTTCTTGAAAGGGCATATCTCATGAATTCCGAAAGTTTTACAACCATTTCCCTGGCTTTTTCAGGATCTGTAATCGTGAGTGAACTTACAGAATTCAGACTGTTGAACAGGAAATGAGGATTGATTTGTGAACGGAGCATTTTTAGTTCAATCTCTTTAACAAGGCTCTCCAGACGCGCCTCTTTTGCGTTCTTTTCCGACAGATTTGTGAGGCTTATAAAAAGATAATACGTTAGGACTATGAGACTATAAATGAACACACCAGTCCCTATCCGATAGGGAAATGTTGCATCCCAATAAGCCTGATAATCATTTTGAACAGGAAGTACGACAAGCACAATAACCCTTGTTATAAAAACCCATAGACTTATTGTAATCGCACCGCTTATCACCAGATTTGAAATCAACGTAGCAGAGTGGGGCTTCCCGGTATTGAAGAAATTGAATGGATACCATAAAGAGAGAGCAAGACTTGAATAAATCAGTAAAGAAAAAGCACTATCGATAAGACTTACATTAGTGAAGCTTCCATACGAATAATAAAATAGAAGTGATTGGCCCAGAGTAAGAAATACCCAGACCAACCACCACGCTATCAGCCGAACGCCGTTGTTAAGAACCGGATGTTTCATTCTTTTAACAACTAGTAACTCTTTACTTCGCCACCGCCAAATACAACCGCCCCTTTAATAATGAGTTGTTTTGAAGTGTCAACTGTTCTTCCCGGGTTCAATTTACGGGAATCTCCAAAACCGCCCAGAACCGGAACGACTTCAATTTTTATATTCCAGTCGTCGGGGACAATTATTGTAGTACCACCAAACACGCAGGCAAGTTCAAGTTCAGAAACTCCCGGAGCCAGTCTCGCCTTTGTAAGGTCAATCTCACTGCCACCAAAAACTGCTGTGACTTTTCCTCCCCTGAAATTATCAGACACAATCTGACGTTCTCCGCCGCTGAATACATGTACATAATCAATATAATCATCGCCAACCTGAGGCGCTGTTGAAACAGAATTCCAACCCTTTCTTTTTGAAAAAATAAATACGACACCAATTATTATAAAGATTGAAGGCCAGAACATATTAACATCGAATGTTTCCCTGAAAATATGAGGGATAAGGAAGAATGCTCCAACAGCCATAACGATTACTCCTGAAGTTTTGCCTCCCGACGACCCGATTGTAATTACAAGTCCTATTGTTACAAGCAGCATTGGCCAGCTGAAAATAACATGGTCAATAAAATCGGGGAAAACCCCTGTATTTCTCATTACCAGAAATAACCCGACGAGTACCAGGATAACTCCGATAATTGCTCTATTATTTTGAAGATGATGATGTTCATGCCTGTAAGGGCGATTCCCATCTTTGTAATTTTCATTTGTTTCCATAGTTGTAAATTTATTTGTGAAATTATTATTTAATTTTTCTTTTTAAAAATGAAGTTAATATAAATGACAGACCTACTAAAACAATTACCCCCGGCCAGTAAAAGGCATTGAAGAATTCCGGGGTGGCAAAAAAGAAGCTATCCTTTAAAAACCAGAATCCTCCTGCAATTAGTAATATCCCTCCGGTGAAACGAAGATTTAACAGAAGCAGAACGCCAATGAATAACATTGCAGACTCCCAGGTAAAGTACCTGTTTATGCTTCCCAGATTTAACAGGTCGTTGGTGGCAACAAGAAGAGCTGCTCCCAATAGGATAAAGAATAAGCCAATACTCACCCGAGGATGATGTTCCCTTTCTCTGAAGTGATTATAATCATTGTGTCTCATGGTTATGAAATTAAATATGAATCAAAAATACTTTCCTTTACAAGAGTTTTGGAAAGGAAATCGGTAAACAGCCTTTTTCTGTCGGTAAATGGTCTTTTAAGACAATAAATGTTACTTTTTTGTTGATAATTTTTTTAATTGAAGAAGGATTCATATTTTTGCAAACCAAAATTTGAAGAGATGTCCGGATCATATACCATACCATTAAGTGGATTAAAGGAAGGACATCACACTTTCAAATTTGAGATTGGGAATGAGTTTTTTGAAAAGTTTGAAGAGTCGGAAGTTAAGGAAGGTAGCCTTATTACTGAGATTGATATTGAGAAAAGATCTTCTCATAGCGATGTAAAAATAAGGATATCGGGAAGCGTTAGGATAAGCTGTGACAGATGTCTTGAGATGTTTTTACAGCCTGTTAATTGTGAAAATAAACTTCTGGTTAAGTTTGGGAAAAGCCTGGAAGATAGCGATCCGGACATACTTTCAATACCTTCAGACGAGCAGGAATTGGATTTGCAGCAACACTTATATGAATTTATACATCTCGCCCTGCCAATAAGAAGGGTTCATCCGGATGATAAAAAGGGGAATAGCACATGCGATCCGATTATGTTGAAAAAACTTGAAGAGTTGATAATTGACGAGGACGCCGAAAGTGATCCCCGATGGGATGAATTGAAAAGACTAATGAACGATAATTAAATATATTTAAAATGGCACATCCGAAACATAAACATTCTAAGACCAGAAGAGATAAGCGCAGAACACATTACAAAGCAACTGCGCCAACAACGGCGAACTGTTCAAACTGCGGATCTGCAGTTCTGTATCACAGGGTATGTCCTGAATGTGGATTTTACAGAGGGAAGCTGGCGATTGCCAAGAAGGCTACTGTTTAAGTACCGATAACTTAAAAAATTTAATATGAGAATTGGCCTTGATGTCATGGGTGGTGATTTTGCACCTGACGCGATCATTGAGGGCGCAGTTGATTCACTTCAGCATCTTTCAGTTAATGAAAAGCTTGTACTTATTGGAGATGAAGTCTCCATTTACAGGAAACTGAGAGAGATGAAGATTGAGCCATCTCTGTTTGAAATAGTTCATACAACCCAGGTAATTGAGATGGGGGATCATCCTGCGAAAGCTTTTTCGCAGAAAAAAAATTCAAGCATTGCTGTTGGTTACGGGATGCTGAAAAATGGTTCCCTTGATGGTTTTTGCAGTGCTGGAAATACCGGCGCAATGCTGGTTGGGGCAAGTTATACAGTTAATGTGATCCCTGGCGTTTTGAGACCAGCGCTTGCCACAGTACTTCCTTGTATCGATAACCGCGATTCGGTTATCCTTGATATAGGATTAAATCCTGATTGCAAACCGGAAGTACTCATGCAATATGGAATACTTGGCAGTATTTATTCAGAATATGTTTTGGGAAGAAAAAATCCCTCTGTGGGATTATTGAATATAGGCGAAGAAGAGTCAAAGGGGACTCCTGCTATTAAAGCAGCTTATGACTTGATGAAAGCACATCCCGGATTGAATTTTGCGGGGAATATTGAAGGAAATGCACTCTTTCGTGAAACCATGACAGATGTAATAGTATGTGATGGATTTGTCGGGAATATTGTACTGAAACTTGGTGAAGCCTTTTATGAAATATATAAAGGTAGAAATCTTAAGGATTCATATTTTGACCGGCTTGATTGGGAAAATATTGGAGGAACACCTATTATCGGGATAAATGCCAATGTTGTGATTGGACACGGTATTTCCAGAAGAAGACCTATTTCAAATATGGTTCTTCAAACCAGAGGGGTTATACATGCCAACCTGGCTCAAAAGATTAAAGAAGCAATATAATTATGGAAAAAATACGGGCAGCGATTACTGGCATCAATGCCTGGGCGCCGGATTACAAATTGACAAATCAGGAACTCTCAAAAATGGTTGATACATCCGACGAATGGATTATGCAGCGAGTAGGCATAAAGGAGCGACGGATTTTGAAAGGAGAAGGACTTGGAAGTTCCGATCTGGGGGAACAAGCAGTTAAGGGTTTATTGTTGAAAACAAACACGGCACCTGAAGATGTTGATCTGTTAATTTGTTCTACCGTTACCCCCGACATGTTTTTTCCTGCAACGGCAAATATTATCTCTGATAAATGCGGAATTAAAAACGCATTTAGTTTTGACCTGAATGCCGCCTGCTCAGGATTTCTTTTTGCCTTACAAACTGCCGCTGCTTATGTTGAGACCGGAAGATATAAAAAGGTAATTGTTGTTGGTGCAGATAAGATGTCCTCAATTACCGATTATACTGATCGTACTACATGTCCACTTTTTGGAGATGCCTCCGGCGCAGTTATGCTTGAACCTACAAAAGAGGATTTTGGGATAATGGATTATATCTTTTACACGGATGGTTCCGGAGCAAAACACCTGCACCTGAAAGCCGGTGGATCAGTAAGACCTGCATCTCACGAAACAGTCGATGCAAAGGAGCATTTTATTTACCAGGAAGGACAGACTGTATTTAAGTTTGCAGTTTCAAAAATGGCTGATGTAGCAGCTGAAATAATGGAGCGGAATAATCTTAAGGCAGAAGATATTGCCTGGCTTGTTCCCCATCAGGCAAACCTTCGAATTATTGAAGCGACAGGTCGCAGAATGGGAATTTCCCCAGATAAAGTAATGATCAACATCGAAAATTACGGCAATACAACTTCGGCAACAATTCCTCTTTGTATCTGGGAATATGAGCATAAACTAAAAAAAGGAGATATTCTCATACTCGCAGCGTTTGGTGGTGGCTTCACATGGGGCTCAATATATCTTAAGTGGGCGTACGATCCTGCCTAGGTTTTTCTCTTCTCCGTAAACCCCCTTTTAATTCCCCCCAAGGGGGGAAAATGCCTATGTTCTATTGATTATCAAATAGATGAGTAGTTCTTCGCCCCCCTGGGGGAGATGCCGCGCAGTGGCAGAGAGAGTTTCATTACATCTGAAAAACCCCCACGGGGAGCTGCCTCACAACAACTGAAAGGATTTGTCTTATTCACAAAAGTTTACTATTATTATCCCGATATATTTTTATCTGCAATAGTTTTTATATTTTTGAGTTATTAAGTTTGTATCTCTAAACTTCTATGTATTATGGCAAAATTCAACGAGACAGATAATAGCACAATAAACCTTATTAGCATCGGAACCGATATTACCGGAGATATTAAATCAACTGGAGATATACGTATCGATGGTACTCTTAAGGGAAATCTCGACACAAAGGGAAAAGTTGTAATTGGGCCAACAGGAAAAATTATTGGAGAAGTAATCTGTAAAAATTCAGAAGTTTCTGGTATTGTAGAGGGGAAAATCACAGTTGGTCAGCTGCTTAACTTAAAAGCATCTTCAAAAATTATTGGAGATATAGTTACTGTCAAACTTTCTGTTGAACAAGGTGCAACATTCTCAGGGACTTGCAAAATGAGTGAAAATGATACATATGGAGGAGCTGCAACAACAAAAGAAAACTAACCCGAAAAACAAGCTAAATAAAGGCATCAAAGATTTTGGCAAGTACTCAGGCATTGCATTCCAGATGATTGGTATAATTCTTGTTTCTGTCTGGGGAGGTGTAAAACTTGATAAACTGACGGGTTGGCATACACCTGTTTTTACAATAGTTCTATCGCTCCTCGGAGTTTTTGCAGCAATATATACTGCAGTCAAAGATTTTATTAAGTGATCAATCTCCTTGAAACCAATTCGTAATTATTTTCTGATCCTTTTATTCTTGAATATATTATTCCTGGGAGCGGGGAATTTTCTTATTTTATATTATAATCTGAAGCTTGTATTAATTGACATAGGAATTCTGGGTTCAGCCTTTTCGGTTATTACACTTATTACTATTGTCTTTTTTTTAAAAGGTCAGAACAAAGAACCAGATAGTCAGACTCTGTATAGCCTTGTCTCAGTAAGCCTGAAATTTCTGATGGAGTTGTTATTGGCACTTGTTTGGTTTTTTGTCGCTAAAAAAACTTCGATAACCTCTGTTTTATTATTTTTTGTTATATATTTAACACTCACATTATTTTCGATATGGGTAATATTAAATACGCTGAAAAACAAATCATTATAAAACCGGATCATATTTGAAAACAAGAATTATTATAGGTCTTTTCTTCTTTCTCCTCTTGGCGGGGACCACTAAAACTGCCAACAGTCAGGAAGTAGAACAAAAAAGTGAGGCTAAGGAAAAATTTAAAGCGAGTACATATATTCTTGAACATATTGCAGATTCGCATGAATGGCATATTCTTACAAAGAAAAACGGAGAGAGTGTTGCTATTTATCTTCCTGTGATATTGTATAGCAAAGAGAGCGGACTGCATCTTTTTTCTTCAAAGCAGCTGGTGCATGGGAAAGAATATAAAGGATTCAAACTTGAAGAAGAAGGCGATCTTAAAGGTAAAATTGTTTCAGTTGATGAGGCAGGCAGGATTGATGAAGAGCATCTTCCTCTCGACTTATCTATGACAAAGACAGTAATTGGAATGTTGTCCGCTGCCATAATAGGACTTTTATTATTTCTCTCTCTTGCCCGTTCCTATAAAAAAACCGGAATAAGCCATCCAAAAGGTATTCAGAGTTTTCTTGAACCGGTAATTCTTTTTGTTCGCGACGACATTGCCATTCCTAATATTGGTCTCCATAAATATGAAAAATATATGCCTTATCTTCTTACGGCATTCTTCTTTATTCTGATCAACAATTTGATGGGGCTTATTCCATTTCCTCCTCCTTTCGGGGCAAATGTCACGGGGAACATTGCAATTACTTTTGTATTAGCAGCCTGCACGTTTCTTATTACTCAGTTCAGCGGGAATAAATCGCACTGGAGGCATGTTTTTGCAACACCGGGAGTTCCGTTCTGGCTTTTGCCAATAATGATTCCGGTGGAGATAATCGGTTTATTTTCAAAGCCGTTTGCTCTCATGATCCGGTTGTTTGCAAATATGCTTGCCGGGCATATTGTTATATTAAGCCTTATTTGTCTGATCTTTATATTCGATACACTGGCGCTTGCCCCTGTGTCAATATTATTTGTGATTTTTATGGACTTTATGGAACTATTGGTAGCATTTTTACAGGCATATATATTTACACTGCTCTCATCGTTATTTATTAGTCTGGCAGTACAGGAAGAACACCATTAGAATTTTTGTTTAACTAAATATTTTGAATTATGACAGGTACATTAGCAGCAGTAGGAGCAGGTCTCGCAGTAATCGGCGCAGGACTTGGAATCGGTAGAATTGGCGGATCGGCAATGGATGCAATTGCAAGACAGCCGGAAGCTTATTCAAAGATTCAGATTGCAATGATCATTTCAGCTGCCCTTATTGAAGGAGTTGCATTGTTCGCAGTTGTAGTTGCTCTTTTGTAGTAACTAAGAAAATTTTAAAGCCTGCAACGGTTGGTTGCAGAGCTTTATTTTATTGAAACCGTTAAAAAAACTTGTATGATATTATTAGCCAGCAGTCTTACTACTCCTGCAATCGGGACTCTTGTTTGGTCAACAGTGATTTTTGTCCTGTTTTTCCTGATACTTACCAAATTCGCATGGAAACCAATTCTTTCTGCAGTTAAAGCAAGAGATGAGATGATTAAAGGCTCCCTAGAATCAGCGGAACAGGCAAGGGAGGAGATGTTAAAATTACAGAGTGATAACGAAACGATCCTTCGAAAGGCAAGAGAAGAGAGAGAGAACATTCTTAAGGAAGCACGGGAAGTTCGCGATAAGCTTATTTCTGAAGCCAGGGGAAAAGCTTCCGAGGAAGCTGAAAAACTTATTGAGAAAGCCAGAGTTGGAATTGAAGGGGAAAAAAGAAAAGCTTTATCAGAGATTCGTGAACAGGTAGCCACCCTTTCAGTCGATATTGCATCAAAACTATTGGGTGAAAAACTCAAACAATCCGGGGAACAGGAAAAACTAATTGACAACTACCTGAATGACATTAATTTCAATAAGAACTAGGAAGTAAAATCTGTAATGAACGATAGCAAAATATCTGTAAGATACTCACGGGCTTTATTCCTTTCGGCTCTCGAAAAAAATATCCTGGAAAAGGTAAACGAGGATATGGTTTTTATTTCGGAGGTATGTAAGATACCTGAAGCGAAAGAGTTCCTGCATTCACCTATCATTTTCCCATCAAAAAAAACAGAGATTTTTCATTCAATATTCGGAAGTAATGTTGAGAAAATTACTCTGTCGCTCATTGATCTTGTTGTTAAAAACGGAAGAGAAAGTTATTTACCTGCAATAGCAAGGGTATTTATTTACGAAACGAAAAAGTACAAGGGAATCACAGAATCAGTTCTCACTACAGCAGTAAAAGTTGATGATAAAATAAAGAAACAGATTTCAGATCTTTTGTCTGGCATTTTTAACACCAAAGTTGAACTGGAAGACAACATAGACAAAGACATACTGGGAGGCTTTATCCTTCGTGTTGATGACAATTACATTGACGCCAGCATAAGGAACAAGCTGAGAAAAATAAAAAAAGAACTTATGGTAAGCGGAACGGCTTCCGAATAACAATTTATTAATAAAGAATTTTAGATAATATAGTATAGTATGGCAAATATTAAACCGGCAGAAGTCTCAAAGATTCTAAGACAACAACTTGAAGGAATTCAGATGGGAGTTGATCTGGAGGAGGTAGGAAACGTTCTTCAGGTTGGTGACGGAATAGCACGTATTTATGGACTCTCAAATGCACAGTCGAACGAGTTGATAGAATTTGAAAATGGAATAGAAGCTATTGTTCTCAACCTTGAAGAAGATAATATCGGAGCAGTGCTACTCGGTCCGACTGAAGAGATAAATGAGGGGGACATTGTTAAAAGAACCGGTCGTATTGCTTCCCTTGGGGTAGGTGAAGGATTACTCGGAAGAGTCATCACACCAACCGGACAACCAATTGATGGCAAGGGCCCGATAACCGGAGAACTGTTTAACCTTCCATTTGAAAGAAAAGCCCCGGGTGTTATATTCCGCCAACCGGTTCGTCAGCCACTTCAGACAGGTATAAAAGCTATCGATGCTATGATCCCGATTGGCCGCGGACAAAGAGAGCTTATAATCGGTGACAGGCAAACAGGAAAAACAGCTATCGCTATTGATACTATTATTAATCAGCGGAGTAATTTTGAAAAAGGAAAGCCGGTTTATTGCATTTATGTCGCTATTGGCCAAAAAGGCTCAACAGTTGCAAATATAGCCGCAATACTTGAAGAGCATGGCGCTCTTGAATATACAGTTATAGTTCTGGCAACTGCATCTGATCCTGCTGCATTGCAGTTCTATGCTCCTTTTGCCGGGGCTGCAATTGGTGAATTTTTCCGCGATACGGGCCGCGATGCTCTTATTATTTACGATGATCTTTCAAAACAGGCGGTCTCATATAGGGAGGTGTCACTTTTATTGCGTCGCCCACCAGGACGCGAGGCTTACCCTGGTGATGTTTTCTACTTGCACTCAAGACTTCTTGAAAGAGCTGCTAAAATCATTGAATCAGATGAGGTTGCACAAAAAATGAACGATCTTCCTGAATCAATTCGTCATCTCGTGAAAGGAGGGGGATCACTTACTGCTCTTCCTATAATAGAAACACAGGCAGGTGATGTATCTGCATATATTCCTACAAACGTGATCTCCATCACCGACGGGCAGATATTCCTCGAATCAAGTCTTTTTAACTCTGGAGTACGACCCGCAATAAATGTAGGTATCTCCGTATCGAGGGTGGGAGGAAATGCACAGATTAAGGCAATGAAGAAAATCGCCGGTACTCTCAAGGTTGATCAGGCCCAATATCGTGAACTGGAAGCTTTCTCCAAGTTTGGTTCCGATCTCGACGCCACTACCATGGCTATCCTGAATAAAGGAGCTAAAAACGTTCAGATACTAAAACAAGGACAGTATGCTCCGGTTCCTGTAGAAAAACAGGTAGCAATAATTTATTGTGGTACCATGGGGCTTTTAAAGGATGTTCCGGTTAATAAAGTGAAGAATTTTGAGAGTGATTTTCTTGAATTTCTTGAACTTAAACATAGAAATATTCTTGACAACCTTCGTGATGGAATCCTTAATAGTGATGTTACAGATGTGCTTGAAAAAGTCGCTGCAGAATTGGCTCTGAAATATAAACCGCAGTAATCAGGATTATCTGAAAAACGAATTCTAAATGGCGAATTTAAAAGCAATAAGAATAAGAATCACATCTGTCAAGTCAACCAGACAGATCACCTCAGCTATGAAGATGGTGTCTGCTGCGAAATTGCGAAAAGCTCAGGATAAAATTGTGAGGCTGAGACCATATGCAAACAAATTACACGAAATCCTGGTTGGTCTTACACAAAGTCTTGCAGATTCAGAATTAGATAATGTTTATGGCAGAGTTTCTTCTCCTGAAAAGGTTCTGGTAGTTGTAGTAACCTCTAATAGAGGTCTTTGTGGAGCGTTTAATACAAATGTTATTAAAGAGGCAAGGAAGGTTATTTCGGAAAAGTATTCTGATCAGTATAATAAGGGTAATCTGACGCTACTGCCGATCGGGAAAAAAGGGTTTGATTATTTCAGAAAGCAAAAAGTAAATATGCTTCCTGATCAGAATATTCTCCTTCACGATCTTTCCTTTGAGAATGTTGCATGTGTGGCCGAGCAGGTTATGAGTAGTTTTACTTCAGGAGAATTCGACAGGGTGGATCTTATTTACAATCAGTTTAAGAATGCGGCGATACAAAATCTTACAAATGAGATATTTCTTCCTGTTGAATCTGTTCCTGCAGGAAAAGTAAAAACTAATCCGGTTGACTACATTTATGAACCTAATAAAGAGGATATTGTTAAAGAACTTATTCCAAAATCCTTAAAGATTCAATTTTACAAAGCTGTTCTCGATTCGTTTGTAGCTGAACATGGCGCCAGGATGACAGCAATGCATAAAGCAACAGATAACGCAACCAGTATGATCAGAGACCTGACACTTCAATACAATAAAGCCCGCCAGGCAACAATTACAAATCAGATACTCGAAGTTGTTAGCGGAGCGGAAGCTCTTAGATGATAAAGTAATTGATTATCAGGCTTGTAAAATTATATAATGTACAATCAGGCAGAACTTAAAAATTTAGTCGAAAAGGCTATAATAAATATTTCGTATAATCCGGAAGCGGAGAATCTTATTAATCCGGTAAAATATATACTTTCGATCGGAGGGAAGCGGTTGCGACCTGTATTAACCCTCATGGCCTGCAATATCTTTAATGACAAGATTGATGAAGCAATAATGCCGGCTACCGGGATAGAGGTATTTCATAATTTCACTCTTGTTCATGATGATATAATGGACCAGGCTTCCGTAAGAAGAAATTTTCCTACAGTTCACAGTAAGTGGAATACAAACCAGGCTGTTCTTTCCGGTGATGTAATGGCCTTTATATCCAATGATTGTTTTTTACAAACTCCGGCATGGTGTATGTCAAAAGTATTCAGGACTTACAATAAGGCAGCAATTGAAGTTTGCGTAGGACAACAGTTGGATATTGACTTTGAAAAGTCAGCCTTTGTATCTATTGAAGAATATATAAAGATGATTGAGCTGAAAACGGCCGTTTTGATGGCTGCATCAGTTAAAATAGGCGCAATTATAGGAGGTGCAAATGACAAGGATTCAAATCTGCTTTATGAATTTGGGAAAAATCTTGGCCTTGCTTTTCAAATACAAGACGACCTTCTGGATACTTATGGTGACATTAATATTTTTGGGAAAACACTGGGTGGCGATATAGTTTCAAATAAAAAAACCTTCCTTTTGGTAAAAGCGCTGGAACTGGCAGCAGGGAAACAACTTAAAGAACTTCAGAAACTTGTCGCAAAGGAAGAATTTGATCCGGCTGACAAAGTTAATAAGGTTATAAGTATATATGATCACCTCAACATTAAAACGGTTACGGAGAACCTGGCAAATGAATATATAAACACTGCCTTCAGTTTGCTGGATAAAGTAGGAGTAGTTAACGAAAGAAAAAATGAATTAACTAAGCTTGCTGGCTCTCTTATTGGCAGGGATAAGTAATTTATAAACCTGAATTTTCGTTTTTCTTCTTCCAATCAATACTCAGAAGGATCCCCGCATTAATCACGAATTGATCGTATTTACTGAAGATATACTTTACTTCTCCAAACACATCTAGTTTTTCTGTTATTTTCATATTAGTACCTGCACCAAGATTGAGCCCCATAACATTATCACTTTCTTTAAATATTATTGGACCTGTAACCTCTTTTTTAAGTGCAAACAGCAGATCAGGTCCTGCCAACCCATAAAACTCAAATTTCTCAATCGTGCTAAAAACGTAGTGGCAGTTAATATCAATAGTAAATGAAGATACGGTAGTCTTAGTTGTCAAATTCTGAGTAATATGAGGAAAAAAGAAAGTAAAAGAGGGGGAAAAATGAAAAGGGCCGGTTATTCTATAGATACTTTTAAAAGATACTGCAATAACCCCACTTTTGTTTTCATCGTAAGACATATTGTGAAATGGGAAACCACTGGTCAGGCCAACACCTCCCCCAATCTTTGTAAACTGAGCATCTGTATTGGAGAGAATGGAGATTATGAAAAGTGACCCAATTATAAGTTTTTTCATATAGTCGTATTTAATTTTGGTTATTAGTAATGATGATTTTTTATAAAGATAAAATAAAGCTTTAAGAATTTGATTAACAGATAGAAAAATGAACTTTCCGATAAAATTGAATTTATAGACATTTTAGTCGGTGTAAAACACAAATATTATTAAATTTGTATCATATAGCAAACTTAAATAAACAACAGATATATATGTCACAGAATACCGGAAAAATCAGCCAGATCATTGGACCAGTGATTGACGTTACATTCGAAAAGCAGGGCCTGGAGATGCCTGATATTTATGATGCGCTTGAGATAAAAAGAGATGATGGCTCTATGCTGGTAGTTGAATGTCAGCAACATATAGGCGAAAGAACTGTGCGTACAATTGCCATGGACTCTACCGATGGTCTTCGCAGAGGAATGGATGTTATTTCTACCGGATTACCTATCACAATGCCTATCGGAGAACAAATAAAAGGCCGGCTTATGAATGTGACAGGGGAAGCAATTGATGGTATTGGACCTCTCGACAAAAAAGGTGGATATCCAATACATCGTAAACCCCCTAAATATGAGGATCTTTCTACTGAAAAGGAAATCTTATATACCGGTATTAAAGTGATCGACCTCATTGAACCTTATTCAAAAGGGGGAAAGATTGGACTGTTTGGCGGAGCAGGAGTTGGAAAAACTGTTGTTATTCTTGAACTCATAAATAATATTGCAAAAGCATACTCCGGACTTTCTGTGTTCGCTGGTGTTGGAGAAAGAACAAGGGAAGGAAATGACCTTCTTCGCGAAATGCTCGAAGCTGGTGTTATAACTTATGGTAAAGCTTTTCTTGAGAACATGAAATCCGGAGGATGGGATCTTTCCACAGTCGATAAAGACGCTCTTAAAGAATCGAAACTTGCTCTCGTATTTGGTCAGATGAACGAACCTCCCGGTGCCAGAGCCAGAGTAGCCCTTTCAGGACTTTCCGTTGCAGAACATTTCAGAGATGGCGACGGTAAAAGCGGTGGAAGAGATATTCTTTTTTTCATGGATAATGTCTTTAGGTTTACTCAGGCTGGGTCCGAAGTGTCGGCTCTTCTTGGAAGAATGCCTTCAGCAGTTGGTTATCAGCCAACCCTTGCAACTGAAATGGGTGTGATGCAGGAAAGGATTACCTCCACAAAGCACGGATCAATAACTTCTGTTCAGGCTGTTTATGTTCCTGCAGATGACCTTACTGATCCTGCACCCGCTACAACTTTTGCCCACCTCGATGCCACAACAGTCTTAAGCAGAAAAATATCGGAACTTGGTATCTATCCAGCTGTTGATCCACTCGATTCCACATCAAGAATTCTGACGGCTGAAATAGTTGGCGAAGAACATTATAACTGTGCTCAACGTGTTAAGGAACTACTTCAGAGATATAATGAATTGCAGGATATTATTGCCATTCTCGGTATGGACGAACTTTCCGAAGAAGATAAATTGGTTGTTCACAGGGCAAGAAGGGTTCAGAGATTTCTTTCACAGCCTTTCACCGTTGCAGAATCGTTTACCGGTATCAAAGGAGCTCTCGTATCAATAGAAGATACAATTAAGGGATTCAATATGATTATGGATGGCAAAGTGGATCAATATCCGGAATCAGCATTCATGCTTGTTGGCACTATTGAAGATGCAATCGAAAAGGGTGCAAAAATTCTTGCTCAGTCAAAGTAATCAGACGGCTGCGAAACGTCAATCAATTAATATCTTGAAATGAAAATAGAAATCATCACGCCCGACAAAAAAATATTTGAAGGTGATATTAAGTCCGTGAGAGTTCCCGGGAAAAAGGGATCATTTCAGGTATTAAAAGACCACGCACCTATCATTTCCACTCTTGAAAGTGGTCCTGTTATTATAGTTGATCAGGAAGGCAGGGAGATAAGATATGAGATCAGCAGCGGAGTGATTGAAGTAAAAGCGAACAAGATAATTCTTCTTGCCGATTCAGTGAAATAAGATACTCTCTATGACACCTGACGAATTTCGCAAACACGCACATGAGCTTGTTGAATGGATGGCAGACTATATGGAAAATGTTGAAAGTTATCCTGTTAAATCATTAGTAAAACCTGGCGAAATCTTTAGTAAGATTCCCGATAGTCCTCCATCGGAGTCAGAGTCGTTTAACGCGGTTATTAAGGATTTCAATGAAATCATTATGCCGGGTATTACACACTGGCAGAATCCTAATTTTTTTGCATATTTCCCGGCAAACAACAGCCCCGCATCGATACTTGCCGAAATGCTTACCGCATCTATAGGCTCCCAGTGTATGATTTGGGAAACGTCGCCAGCCGCCGCAGAGCTCGAAGAAAAAATGATGATCTGGCTGAGGGATTTGATTGGACTTCCTGCAGACTTTGAAGGCGTAATACAGGATTCGGCATCTACCGCAACCCTCGCGGCAATACTTACCGCAAGAGAAAAGATAACCAATTTTTTGACAAACAATGATGGGGCCGAGCAGGCAGGAACCCTGAAAGTTTATTGCTCTAATCAGACTCACTCCTCTGTAGAAAAAGCTGTTAAAATCAGCGGAATTGGCAGAAGTAATATGGTCAAAATACCTCTGAAAGCGGATTTTTCGATGGATGCGGAAATGCTGAGAGAGGCAATAATACAAGATAAAGAGAGGGGCTGTATCCCTTGTTGCGTAGTTGCTACTATTGGTACAACGGGAACCACTGCCGTTGATCCAATACGAGCCATAGGGGAGATCTGCCACGAATATGGAATATGGCTTCATGTTGATGCAGCAATGGCAGGAACGGCTCTTATTCTGCCTGAATTTCAGTGGATGCTCGACGGCAGGGAATACATCGACAGTTTTGTATTTAATCCTCATAAATGGATGTTTACAAACTTCGATTGCACCGCCTATTTCGTAAAGGACGCCGGGGCTCTCATTAAAACTTTTGAGGTACTTCCCGAATATCTTAAAACGCGAACAAGAGGTAAGGTAAATGATTACAGGGACTGGGGCGTTCCTCTCGGACGCAGATTCAGGGCTTTAAAGCTCTGGGCTGTAATAAGATCCTACGGAGTTGAAGGACTTCGGGAAAAAATCAGATATCATATCAGTATTGCTGCTAAACTGTCTGAAATGATCTCAAAAGAAGCTGATTTTGAAATACTTGCGCCTGTTATAATTAGTGTTGTCTGCTTCCGGTACCTTCCGTCAGGACATAATGAAAAACAGATTAATACGCTTAATGAAAAACTGAATCACACGCTTAATGATTCCGGAAAGATATATCTGAGTCATACGGTCTTAAACAACAGATATACACTCAGAATGGTTACTGCTCAAACAAATGTTACACTTGAACATGTTGAAAAAGCCTGGACCCTGATAAAAGAAACAGCCCGTAGTTTGTCTTTGTAATTGATTACCGCTGCCTTTTTCCGATAGCCATACCATATAAGTCAATACTGAACAATAGTTGGAAGGAAGGTTTTTCACTGAAACTTTTCCATGCAGTCTGAACTCCCCCCGATATCATATACGGAATTCTGAGAACATGAAAATCGGCAAGCAACTCAACTCCGAAAGATTTTAAAGATATTTTATCTGATTTGTTGGAAAGTGGAATGAGTCCATTTGCTGTGTATTCATAAAAGGCATTTCCCGGCCCGGAGGAGTAATCGTAAAACAGACTTGTTCGGATCCTTTTAAGGTAGAGAAGACTGGCAATATTAAAATCAGGATATGCAAGAGGCAAAACATAATCCATTGATAGAAAGTTAATTTCTTTTGGGAATATGTTTTTATAACCTCGGGGAAGAGAAACATTGTTTCCCAATAAGTAATTGTCAGAGATCTGTTTTTCCCTCTCGACCCTTATTTTTATCCCATTGCTGGGGAATAACCCGGGAAAGTAGAATGAGGTCTTTAATGTTGCAGATGTTCCGTAAATATTTTTGTCAAAAGGAGCGAAGGAATAATTCAGATCGATTGTCTGAGCCCATCTGGGGTAGATATCGCGAATAGCCATCCTGTACGAATTTGAAAAAAACAACCTCCCCGACAGAATTGTCTGACCATAATCATAGGTCCCTGTTTCTTTATAAATATAGTTGTTTCTGTAATCTGAACTGAAAGAAGGTTGAAGGTATTCAGAAAACCTGCCGGAGGAGAAAGAGAGCGGCAGGTAAATAGTATTTAAAAATCGAATTCCGGGCTGAATAACCGAAGGAGGTCCTTCATTTGCAATATTATATATTTGTGGATCATTTCCATAATCCATTTGCGATTCAAGAACCGGATACCAGCCCTTCCATATTACTCTTGTATGAATTACATTCTTTTTCTCGGCAGAATATTCATAACCTATTGTGGAGAGTAGTGTACTTAATTGATTTTGAGTCATAATGGATATTCCTGGTCTGATAGCTGTAGGATCCGATTTTATCTGTTCAATATCCGCATAAATGGGCATCCAGCTATGAAAATTGAAAAGGTGCTGCCACTTCCTGTAAGGTTCCGGAGTATATACTTTATCAGGAATATTATCAGGTGATTGAGGTTTGGTATTTATTCGGTTTATAAGAAAAGAGGATGAACTGATATCATCAGGGATCGTACTTGGTATCATTGCCAGTGTAGTGTAGGATATATTATTGCCGAGTGATGTATAATCGCTGAAAAACATCTTTCCCCCGTTAAGACAGAGGTCTATTGCTCCAAATCTCGATCTGGTTACTTCTGTAATTTTGCCACTTGGTGTTTTCACGTAAATATTATCAGTACCCGAAAGGGAACTTGTGAAAAAGAGAGAATCATTTCTTAAAAAAGACGACTGAAGATCTTTCCTGTCAGCTTCAATTATTGTTTCCCATATCTTGTTTTCAAGAGTGAACGACATGATTCCTTCACCTGCCTCTGTTAAGAAAATAACAGTAATTTTCTTTCCGTTCTCTGACCATTGCGGATGTTGAAGATAGACATTCCCGGGTACTGGTACAGAGAGTAGAAGTAATCCGGTTTTTGCATCCATTAAGACAAGGTTATTAATGTTGTTAATTGTGTTTTCAATGGCAGATATTATGTTTCCATCTGGTGAAAGGGCAGCTGCCAGATACCTTGATTTATGCGACAGTTTTGTTATAATCTTTGTACTAATATCCATGCTTTTAATTACCGAATAATTCCTGTTTTCCCATCTCGTATCGGATTGTGTTTCAACCCATACAAGCTTGTTTTTTGCATAAGAGATTAAAAATGGATAAACCCCTCCGGGAACATGAATTCTCTTTTCAGTCTTTTCAGAAACGGTTATCAGAACAAATTCCGGGGGCGCAGATAATGAAGTTTTTATTGCAATAATACTGTCTTTACCGGCATAAACCGGGGAACTATAATTTATGTATTTACCTTTCTTTGAGGGATTTAGCGTTTCGTAAAGCAAGGCTTCACTTTTTAATACATCTTTTGTCCAGATAGTTTTAAGAGAATCGAAAGCTTCCTGATAGAGTTTTTTCTTCGACAGGCCGGAAGTTCTGGAAAGGCTTATGTTTACAGGGTTTAGTGTAAAAGGTTGTTTCCCTGTGAAGTCAAGCGCTTTGTTCCAGATCTGTGGATCTTTTTTTGCCAGAGCCCAGGTTACCATCTGATAACCAGACTGATAATTGTCAGGTATATAATCTCTGTACGAGCCGTTGAGAATCTTGTCGTACTTATACAATTTGTTTTTTTCAACTGCTATCGCTTTCAGCTCCTTCTGAAATGAGGGACTTCGTCCTCTCCCTGATTCCGTTAGTGCTGTTTCTGCAAATACAGCATCTCCTTCAAGAAGCCAAATAGGGATCAGAGAAGCGATAACTCCCGTGAACTGTTCACCGAAAAACAATGACATTGCCTTTGAAAACCCTGTGTTTAATGACTCCATCTGAAAAACATGAGCGAGTTCATGAGTAGCAAGTTGAGTTTCTGCGGCTAAAGGAATGGTGTTTTGCTCAGGAGTCGGGTACAATTCCATTCGCCGGGGAGCCCAGGCAACATACCCGTTTGAAAATGTGGTAAAATTGTGAATGACAACAGGAATCTTAAACTTTTTTTCAGGGAAAAGTGTAATAAGTTTTGAATAAGCTTCATCCAGCGATTTCGCATAGGTAATTCCTCCGGATCCATATTTCTCCGGATAAATAACTGTGAAGTGGTCGGTTTTAAGCTGCAGCCATTTCAGTGAAGAAGGATCCTGTCCTGTATCGTAGTATTGTGCAAAAGTTATCCGGGAAGAAAGTAATAATATTATTAATAAAAGGATTCCGGAATATCTCATTTTAGAAATTATTGCTCAAAAGTAGCAAAAATAGTGGGGATAATTCCTTCCGGGAAAATTTGAACGGGACTTATAGATTTTCGAGCTTAGTTGTACTGCTAAAATCAATTATATTTTGATGAAAAAAAGCATTATTTTCGTCATCTGATTGATTTGGTTATATTCTGTAAAATAAAGAGATAAAGGATGAAGAATTACAGGCTCATTAACAACATATCTGGTTGGGCAGTATTTTTATTAGCTGCTGTAACCTACCTTTCAACTATGGAATCAACTGCAAGTCTTTGGGACTGTGGTGAATTTATAGCTTCTGCATTTAAACTTGAAGTCGGTCACCCTCCGGGGAATCCGGTCTTTATGATTATGGCACGCTTTTTTACTCTTTTTGCCGGTGGTGATTTAACAAAAGTTGCAATAATGGTCAATGCAATGTCAGCTCTTGCAAGTGCATTTACTATCCTTCTTCTTTTCTGGACAATTACACATCTGGCAAAAAAAATCATTTTACAGAATGAAAATCAATATACCACCGGAAGGATAATTGCGGTAATGTCAGCCGGTATCGTAGGAGCTGTGGCATATACTTTTTCCGATTCGTTTTGGTTTTCTGCGGTTGAAGGAGAGGTTTATGCAACATCATCTTTGTTTACAGCGCTTGTTTTCTGGGCAATTTTAAGATGGGAGGACGTTGCTGAAGAAGAATTTGCCGACAGGTGGATAATACTGATAGCTTTTCTGATGGGTCTTTCCATTGGGGTTCATCTACTTAATCTTCTGGCAATCCCGGCAATTGTACTGGTATATTATTTCAAGAAATTCGAGTTCTCATGGAAGGGGTTTCTGATTTCATTTACAACTTCAGTAGTTTTACTCGCCCTGTTGATGTATGGAATAATGCCGGGGGTTGTTACTATTTCTACAAAATTCGATCTGTTCTTCGTAAACACCCTTGGAATGCCTTCCAATAGTGGAATGATATTTCATGTGTTACTATTAGCTGTCCTGTTTATATTTGCCGTTAAATTCTCATTTTCCTCAACTAATATTGTTAAAAATGCTGTTTTTGCTATAGTGGCACTTTTCTTAACCGGCATATGGGTAATTTCAGGCTCGGCAATTCTTAGTATACTGGCGCTTATAGCTATATCAGGAGTTGTCTGGTATATTGCGGGTAAAAGCAGAAAAATACTAAATACATCGCTTACTGCTATAATGGTTATTCTCATTGGGTATTCAGCCAATGCCATTATTGTAATAAGGTCTTCTGCCGACACTCCCCTCAATGAAAACAATCCATCAAATCCATTCAATCTCCTTTATTTTCTCAACCGGGAACAGTACGGCCAGCGACCATTATTTCGAGGTCCATATTACAATGCTCCGGTTATTGATTATACTGAAGGAAAGCCAAAATATACTCTTGAGAATGGAAAGTATATAATTACAGGTCACGATCTTGAGCGTGTTTATGACCCTCGTTTTATTACTCTTTTTCCAAGAATGTGGAGCGATCAGCCAGATCATGTTGAAGCTTACCAGGCCCTGGGAAGGGTCAAAGGAACTCCAATTCAGGTTACTGACCAGAATGGAGAAAAGAAAGTTGTCAAAAAACCGACCTTTAGTGAGAATCTGAGATTTATGTTCACTTACCAGTTTGGCTATATGTATTTCAGATATTTCATGTGGAATTTTTCGGGAAAACAAAATGATACGCAAGGAAATGGTGGTGTTGTAAATGGAAACTGGATTACAGGAATAAATTTCCTTGATACACCAAGAGTGGGAACTTCCGATTTACCACACGACATGAAAAACGACACTTCGAGAAACAAGTATTATCTCCTGCCATTTATCCTGGGTTTGGCCGGAATGTTCTATCAGCTAAACCGCGATAATAGAAATTGGGGTATAATACTGCTTCTGTTTTTTATGACGGGCATTGCTATTGTATTCTATCTGAACCAATACCCTAATCAGCCACGCGAGAGAGATTATGCGTTTGCGGGATCTTTCTACTTTTTTGCCGTATGGATAGGATTGGGTGTTCTTGCTCTGTTTGAAGGGATTTCGAAACTTACCGGGGAAAAAATTGCCGCTCCTTTGGCCGGTCTGTTATGTTTTCTTGCAGTACCTGTTATTATGGGTGCCGAAAACTGGAATGATCATGACAGATCTGGTCGTTACCTGGCCAGAGATGTTGCGTTTAATTACCTGAGTTCCTGCGCACCAGATGCAATCCTGTTTACTAATGGTGATAATGACACTTTCCCCCTTTGGTACGCCCAGGAGGTGGAGGGGAAAGGCACCGACATCCGGGTTTGTAACCTGATGCTTCTTAATACGGATTGGTATATTGACCAGATGAAAAATAAAGCCTATGGGTCTGAGCCCCTCCCCATTACTCTTCCTGTAAAAAAATATTACGATGGGATTAACAATCAGATTTTTATAGTTGAAAAGACAAAAGATCCGGTTGATATCTCAACTGTAATTGATTGGATAAACAGCGATAATAAAGGAACCAAGGTACAGGTTTCGACATCAGAAATCCTGGATATAATACCATCCAGAACCATCAGGATTCCTGTTGATGCTGCAAAAGTTATAGCTTCCGGAACTGTTAAACCGGAAGACGCAGGTAAAATAGTCCCTTATATCGATATTAAGCTAAAAGGAAGTTCAATTTTGAAAAGCCAATTGATAGTGCTCGATATTCTGGCACATAATAATTGGGAACGTCCGATATATTTTGTAACCGGTTATCACAATGATGCCCTTGGCCTCGAGGAATATTTTCAGCTGGAGGGCCTTGCTTACAGATTGGTTCCAATAAAATCAGAGAACAAAAGCTGGCTCGATTATGGCAGAATAAACACAGATATTCTGTATGATAATATGATGAAAAAATTTCTATGGAGAGGGGCTAAAGAAAAAGGAGTGAATATCGATTATAATACTAAACGTACTCTGATAGTTGTTAAAGCACGGCTAAATTATGCCCGGCTTGCAAAAGCTCTTGCTGCAGAAGGGAAGAACGAAAAAGCTCTGGAGGCACTTAATTATTGCATGGAAGAGTTTCCGATTGACAAACTTTCCTATGATCCTTATATGGCCGATATAATTGAATCATATTATTCTGCAGGAGGAAAGGAGAAAGCATTGGAAATGACAAAGGCATTTTGTGATTACTATTATGCACAAATCGATTATTATCTTAAACAAAGCCCCTATGTTTTAAATTCAGCCGAATATGAAATTCAGACAGCAATTCAGTATACATCGAGGATGGGAGGAATTTGTGCAGCTAACGGAAATCCCATACTGGCTGAAGAAATTAATAAGAAGCTGGAAAATTATTATGCAGAATATATGAAGAAGATTCAGTCTGTTGCAAATTAATTCTACTTTGCCAGATTAAAAAAATCAACCTGTTTTTGCCCTTGATCCCTAAAGGGAACAGGTTGATTTTTCAGTTTGCTCCCTTTAGGGTAGGGGCAAACAAACTGAAAAACAAATGTAAGATGCAATCTGTCAAAGTAGAATTAAATAGAAATTTTAATAATAGTCGGGAACCTGAATTTCTGCATAAAGGTATTTTTCAAGAAGGAAAAATATCTTTTCCGGATAAATAGGCTTTAGAACATATTCATTACAGCCTGCTATATAAGCTTCGGTTTTTGCCTGCTCGGAAGAATATGCAGTTATCATGATAACGGGGACTGTTTTTATCTCCTTCCTGAATATTCTTATGCAGTCAATACCATTAATTAGTGGAATAAGAAAATCCATAAAAACGATATCAATGTTACTGCTTCCCAGGGCTAAAAAATCAACAAATTCTTTCCCGGTTTTTAATACTTTAATATCTGCGCCAGAGTTTTTAAGTAGAGTTTCGTAATACTTTATTGAAGGGAGATCATCCTCAACAATAACTATATTTTTTCCTGTAAGATCTAAGTTGTTGATATTCACAGTATAAATTTAGTTTATTTAAGAAATAATAAAAGTACTATAAGAAACAATCTCCTAATCGGCTAATCATCTTAGTTGTTAACATTTTATCAACAAATTTGGACTTAGTAGAAATAGCGATATTTGGTTTACTGGATAAAATTGTGCAATTTCGTGTTGAAATATGCTAAAAATAATGTTATTATACTCTCGTTTTGTCAGATTATTAATTCTTTCATTCGGGTTGATATTCTTTGTTGGTAACACTTACGGTCAGATGGGATTTGATAATCCCACAAGGGCACTATATATATTTGACCTTGCAAAATACATTGACTATGGCCCCGGATTTGCAGACACATCAACTTTTAAAATTGGGATACTGATTGGAGATTATGATCTCGTAAATGAGCTTGGAAATTTGGCAAAAACCCGCACAAAAATTCAGGACAAACCGGTAGTTATAATTGGTTTCAGAAAGATCGAAAGCATCACTCATACTCAGATCCTTTACCTGAACAAGAGTGCAGACTTCAATCTCGATCGCGTTAAAGATAAAATTGCAGGGCATCAGACAATGATTATTTCAGAGGGATATGAGTTCAGGGAGTCTATGATGAATTTTATTGTTGTTGATGGGAAACCACGGTTTGATATTAATGAGGAATTGGTTAAGAAGGAGAAAATGTCTGTTCCAGAAGCACTTCTCTTTATGGCAATTAAAACAAAAGAAGACTGGCAGAATCTCTTTGATGTAGCAAGTAAAGAAATAGAAGTTCAGAAAGAGACCATTAAGCAGCAATTAGAGACAATAGATGTACAAAAACAGGAAATAATAAAGCAGAAGTCATTGCTTGACAGTCTTGATAAACAAATTGCTTCAAAGGAACAAGCGCTGAATGAAAAACAAAAACAATTAAATATTCAGGTAAAACAAATAACCCGGCAACAGGGTGAAATTTCGACACAGAAGAAAACCATTCTTGAGCAGCAGAAAGAAGTGCAGGTTCAAAAAGACACATTGGCTAATCAAAAGCAGAAAATAAATCTTCAGATTGCCCGGATGGATGAACAACTGAAAATGATCTCTGAACAGGAAGGCAAAATTAAGATTCAACTCGCGACTCTCGAAAAACAGAAGATTATTCTCTATTTTATTCTCTTTGTACTTGTACTTGTCAGTTTCCTCGGGTACTATATTTACCGGAGTTATAAAATAAAGAAAGAGGCCAATATTAAACTTGAAGAGAAAAACAGAACAATTTCCCTTCAAAAAGATGAAATTGAAAAACAAAGAGATCTTGCTAACGCGCAAAGAGATCAGATCGCGTACCAGAAAAAGCATATCACCGACAGTATCATGTATGCACTGAGAATACAAACGGCCCTTATCCCGTCTCTTGAACTATTCAGTGACAAGCTCGAACATTTTGTTCTTTATAAACCTCTGGCAATTGTAAGCGGCGACTTTTATTGGGTAAGCAGACAGGGGAACGTGCAGGTAATAATTGCTGCGGATTGTACCGGACATGGTGTTCCGGGAGCCTTTATGAGTATGCTTGGGGTTACAATGCTTAATGAGATTGTAAATGGTAAGCATGTTCTGATGCCGGATCAGATTATAGAAAATCTGCGTCAGGGAATTATAAAGTCATTAAGGCAGGTGGCTGAGGAGGATAGTATAAAAGACGGAATGGATATTGCTGTTTGTGTTATTGATTTTGACAAAAATATTTTATGGTATGCCGGTGCCAACAACCCACTCTATCTGGTGCGGGGAGGAGAACTTATACATTACAGACCCGATAAAATGCCGGTTGCGATCTACTATAAAATGATTCCGTTTACCTTACAGAAAATTGATCTCCAGAAAGGGGATGCGTTCTATATTTTCTCCGATGGATTTTCGGATCAGTTTGGTGGTCCCAAACAGAAGAAATTCATGTCAATGCAACTCAAAGAAACACTTGTTGCCATGTCTGATAAACCAATGCTTCAGCAGGGAGTGCGATTAAATGAAATATTTGAGGAGTGGCGTGGAGACAACTCTCAGGTTGATGATGTTACTGTAATAGGTGTAAGATATTAGCGGCACTCAAACTTTGTTGTAACACTACCAACAGTTACATCGTCTTTGGCCTGTCTTGCAATTAAGTCAGCACCACAATACTGTGATTCACTGGCATTTGGAGTTATTACTTGACCGTTCTCATAGGATACATATTTACAGGTTTGGCATTTCCCCAACGAGTCGCACGATGACGCAGCCCATGCAGCAAATATAAAAACTACTCCTAATAATACTTTTCTTTTCATATCTGTAATATTTCTGTCAAAGGTAGAGAATTCTCTTTCTTAATTAAGGCAGGATTTAAAAAAAACGCTTCAAAATGATAAATAATGAAGAGAATAGTGCATCAATTCATAAAATTGTCAGTCATTTGAGCAGGAATGAAAATATTTTTAAATTGCATAAAAAATAGCATCATGGAAGATTCAAAAATGAAAAAACATGTAACCGTGGTCGGAGCGATTCATATTGGCTTTGGCATCCTCGGTCTGATTGCAGCTGTTGTGGTTTTCTTCGCTCTGAGTTTTGCAAAAGGTTTTGTTGAAAACGAAGAGGTGCCTACTATGATACTGAGATTTTTGTCAATTAGTCTTCCACTGCTTATCGGGGTTATGTCTACCCTCGGATTGATTGGAGGAATTGGCCTGCTTTCATTTTTACCGTGGGCCAGATATCTGGTAATCGTTGTAGCAGCTCTTGGCTGTCTGAATATCCCTATCGGGACTCTTAAAGGAGTTTATACGTTATGGGTATTGTTGCAGGATGATACCGTTAAGTTATTCGAAAAACAATAAAACTAAATTTAATGCATCAAAGGGGTTGGAGGCAAAATTCAACCCTTTTTTTATATACAAAGAAGTTAAAATTGACTTATTTTTGTTAAGTGAACAAAATCTAAATGTAATGGCTGACGACAATAAGATAATTTTTACAATGCATCGTTTGGGGAAAACATTCCCCCCTCACAGGCAAGTACTTAAAGATATTTCTCTCTCTTTTTTTTTAGGAGCGAAAATTGGAATAATCGGATTGAACGGATCAGGCAAATCAACCCTTCTTAAGATTATTGCAGGAAAGGAAAAAGAATTCCAGGGAGACGTTACTTTTCTTCCGGGATATTCTATAGGACATCTGTCGCAGGATCCGCTTCTGGATGAGAATCGCAGCGTAAGAGAGATTGTTGAGGAGGGCGTTAAGGAAACTATGGATATTATTAAGGAATATGAAAAGATAAACAATAGTTTTGGCGAGCCTGAGGTTTACGAGAACCCCGATAAGATGCAGCAGCTTATGGACCGGCAGGCTATTCTTCAGGAGAAGATTGATCATCAGGATGGATGGAATATTGAATATAAACTTGAACGGGCAATGGATGCTCTTCGATGTCCTGATAGTAATGCACGTGTGAATGTTCTTTCCGGTGGAGAACGAAGAAGGGTTGCATTATGCCGGTTACTTCTTCAGCAACCCGATATTTTGCTCCTTGATGAACCTACAAACCACCTTGATGCAGAGTCAGTTCAATGGCTCGAAACAACTCTGAAACAATATAAAGGCACTGTTATTTGTATAACACACGACCGCTATTTCCTCGATAATGTTGCTGGCTGGATTCTGGAACTCGACAGAGGTGAAGGGATCCCCTGGAAAGGGAACTATTCTTCGTGGCTTGAGCAGAAAGCGAAAAGATTTGAAGTAGAGGAGAAGGGAAATGTTAAAAGAAGAAAAATTCTGGAGCGTGAGCTGGAATGGGTGAGGATGTCTCCCAAAGCTCGTCGTGCAAAATCAAAAGCCAGGCTTGGCGCTTATGAAAATCTTCTTAATCAGGATGTTAAGCAAAAAGAGGAAAAACTTGAAATATTTATCCCCAACGGTCCAAGACTGGGCGACAAAGTAATAGAAGCCAGATCAGTTGCAAAATCATTCGATGATAAATTACTTTTTGAAGATCTTGAATTTAGTCTTCCGCCTAATGGAATTGTAGGTGTTATCGGACCTAATGGTGCCGGAAAGACAACACTCTTCAGAATGATAATGGCACAGGAAAATGCGACAAAAGGGACTTTTACAATTGGAGAAACTGTAGCCCTGGGATATGTCGACCAGTCACATGCCGGAATTGATCCGGAAAAAACTGTCTATGAAGTAATTTCGGGGGGACAGAATGATGTGATGGTTGGAAACAGACTCGTAAATGCAAGAGCCTACGTAGCACGTTTTAACTTCACAGGTGCTGACCAGGAAAAGAAGTGTGGTATATTGTCAGGAGGAGAGAGAAACAGGCTTCATCTTGCTCTAACACTCAAATCAGGAGCAAATGTGCTACTTCTTGACGAGCCAACAAACGACATTGATGTAAATACTCTCAGGGCACTTGAAGAGGGGCTTGAAAACTTTGCAGGATGTGCAGTGATAATTTCACACGACAGGTGGTTTCTCGATAGAGTCACGACCCACATGCTTGCTTTTGAAGGCAATTCCAAAGTTGTATGGTTCGAAGGTAATTACTCCGACTATGAAGAAAACTTTAAAAAGAGAGTAGCTGATACAACTCCGGCAAGAATTAAATATAAGAAATTGGTGTAAGTAAGGAGCCGGGACGGAAATAATTGATTAAAATTACATATTTTGAGTAACATACTACATTTTTAAATCCATATCTAAATGAGAAGAAAAACACTATCAACAATTGCTGCAGTTCTGTTTATGCAGATCCTGGCTTTCCAGACAGTCAATGGACAGATTGGAAGCCGATTCCCATCAGAAAGAAAAGTTGTCAAAGATCCGGTTACCGGAACCCAGCTTACTTTCCTTACAAGTAAACCGGCTGGTGATTCTAAGATCTACCAGACACATAATCAATGGACCTCTGATGGGAACTGGGTAATTTTCCGATCGAACAGAGTAAAAGGAGAAGCTATGGCTGTCAATGAAAAAACAGGGGTCATCGTTCAGGTAAGTGAAGGGGGATTTATGGGGATGCTAAATGTCGGCAGAAAATCCATGAAACTTTACTTCATGCGAAATGTTCCAGGTGCACAGGGATCAACAGTCCGTGGAGCCGCAGGCCCAGTTCAGATAATTGAAGTGGATCTCGCAAAGTTGTTTACTGACAGCGAAGCAGGAAAGTTAAAGCCGGCAACCGAATATCAACGCATTTGTGGTACCACACCAGCGGAAATGGGTGCAGGAGGAGATATGGCTCTGGATGCAGATGAAGAGGTAGTTTATTTCAGGCTTGGAAAGGAAGAAGCTTCCAGACACCTTCCGGAGGGGACAAAAATAGCTGCCAACTTTGGTCCGCGTAATATGGGTGCAGGACCTGCAGGAATTGGAAGCATGAATGTCAAAACAGGCGAGACAAAATTTGTTGTTGCTGTGCCATTTCAAATTGGACATATCCAGGTCAATCCATGGGTTCCGGGAGAGATTGTTTTCTGTTGGGAGACAGGAGGCAAGGCACCCCAGCGAACATGGACTGTACTGGCAGATGGTACTGGCTTAAGACCTCTGTATCCAGAGTCAGAATATGAATGGGTTACCCACGAAGCAGTAATTTCAAAAGATGAAGTCGCAATAGCAATTATGGGTCATAGGAAAATTGGAACTACTGTAATTCCCGCTGATCCAAAAAATCCTGTTCAGCCACTTGATTGGGGTCCCTCAGGCACACGTGAAAAACCATCAGGGCTGGGAATAGTAAATCTAAGAACCCGCGAAATGACAATTGTCGGTCAGACCTCAAAAGGCAGTGGTCTCTGGCATGTAAACGGTTCATCCGATGGTCGTTGGGCTGTTGGTGATGATTTTTCAAGAGGAATTTACCTTATTGACAGACACACACATGAAATGATATTACTTTCGACAGGCCATAAGGAGACTGCATCAGATCACCCGCATCCTACATTCAGCGCTGATGGCACAAAGATTGAAATACAGTCTGCAATGTTGGCGGAGGACAACAAAGCAATGAGCATATGCATTATCCCGGTACCTGAAGACTGGCTTAAAAGGAAGTATCAGGATTAATTGAAAACGTTTAAAAGAATCAATATTCATAACCTGTTAGTAAAACATTTAGGGAATCATAAAACCACATATAACCAATACATGAAACTAAGAATTACACTCTTATGTTCTCTACTGATTTTACCACTCTCACTAAATGCAGCGATTCCGGTTGGCCAGGAATTTTCCACAGCCGGTTTTTTCCACGTCAAAAACGCAGGAAGAGAAGTCTTTAATTTTAATGTAGGATGGCGTTTTAACAAAGGTGCAGCCAATAAAGCCGAACAGCCTGGTTTCGATGATTCGAAATGGATCGTTGTAAATACACCTCACGGACTTGAATATCTCCCTGAAGAGGCAAGCGGGGGGATCAATTACCAGGGAGAAGCCTGGTATCGGAAACATTTCAAAGTTCCTGAAAATCTGAAGGGCCAGATGGTATTTCTCCATTTTGAAGCAATGATGGGGAAAAGTAAAATATGGGTTAATGGTAAATTGATGAAAGAACATTTTGGAGGGTATCTGCCTGTAATCATCGACATTACCAGGGACGCAAAGTTTAACGGAGAGGAAAATGTTGTGGCCGTTTGGGTCGATAACAGCAATGATCCTTCCTATCCTCCGGGGAAACCTCAAACGGAACTAGACTTTACATATTTTGGAGGTATTTACCGCGATGTGTGGTTATACAGCACTAACCCAATACATATAACTGATCCAAACTATACTGATATTGTTGCAGGAGGAGGAGTTTTTGTACATTATGAAAACCTTTCTGATCAAATGGTTGATGTAATTGTATCGACAAATGTTATTAATGAAACAAACAAATCTAAGAAAGTAACGATTTCTTCATCCATACTTGATGCTGACGGGAAAAAAGTTGGTATTTCTGATAAGTCATTGAGTATCCCTGCCAACAGCAATTCATCTGTTACACAGACAATAAATGTTAAGAAGCCTCATTTATGGCATCCCGACGACCCATATCTTCATGTTGTTTTTTCCGAGATAAAAAGTGACAATAAGACCATTGATGGAATTCGCACAAAAATTGGCATCAGAAAAATTGAGTTCAAAGGTGCAGAGGGATTTTTCCTGAATAACAAAGCTTTTGAGGACAAGCTTATGGGTGCCAACAGACACCAGGACTATGCATACATTGGTAATGCCCTGAGTAATTCATTACACTGGCGCGATGCTAAAAAACTACGGAATGCCGGAATGAGAATTATCCGTTCGGCACATTATCCTCAGGATCCAGCGTTCATGGATGCATGTGACGAACTGGGGTTGTTCATTATTGTCCCAACGCCAGGTTGGCAGTTCTGGAATAAAGAACCAATTTTTGAAGAAAGAGTTTATTCCGATATAAAAAATATGGTTCGCCGCGATCGGAATCATCCAAGCGTAATAATGTGGGAACCTATACTGAATGAAACTGATTACCCCGATTATTTTGCGCAGAAAGTTCATAATCTCACGCATGCTGAATATCCTTTTCAGGGCTGTTTTACAGCCTGCGACAGAAGTGCGAAAGGCTCGCAGTTCTTTGATATAAGATATGGTGGGAATAACTCAAATGAAGTGACCTTTACAAGGGAATTTGGCGATAATGTTGATGACTGGGCATCTCACAACTCAAACAGCAGAGTTCGCAGTTCCTGGGGAGAGAATCCACAAATAATTCAGACGCTTCATTATTCCGGGTGGCTAAATCGTTTTTATTCACAGCCAAAGCAGGCAATAGGAGGTGCATTATGGCATTCCTTTGACCATAATCGCGGTTATCATCCCGACCCTTTCTATGGAGGTATTATGGATATTTTTCGTCAGCCTAAATACTCATATTATTTATTCCAGAGCATGCATGATCCGAGCCTTAAAGTGCCTAATATTGATAATGGTCCTATGATATATATTGCCAATGAGTTGACTCCATTCTCAGGAAGTGATGTTCTGGTACTTACTAATTGTGAGGAGGTCAGACTTACAGTTTTTGGCAAAGCGTTTGATACAATTAAGGTAAAAGACCTGGGAGCAAGGAATCCTCATCCGCCTGTTACCTTTAAAGAAGTATATACCTGGTCTGCTCTCGCGCGAGCCGGCCGCACTAAAAATCCTGAGCTGGAAAAAATAGTAGCTGAAGGACTCATTGACGGGAAGGTTGTAGCTACAGCAACCAGATACCCGTCGAAAAGGGAGATTAAACTGGTTCTGGAAGCCGATTTTGACGGAACTCCTTTTGTTGCAAATGGCTCTGATATAGTAACTGTTATTGCAAAATTAGTTGATCAGAATGGTAATGTAAAGCGTTTGGGTGAAGAAGAAATTGTTTTTGAGATTTCAGGGGAAGGAAGTATGATTGCAGAAAATGAATCATGGGCCAATCCGAGGAAAATAGAATGGGGCACTGCACCATGTCTTATACAATCAACAGTAAGCGCCGGTAAAATTACAATAAAGGCTCATACACTTTATGAAGGTGAAAATACCGCTTTACCTGCCACCATGACATTTGAAAGTGTACCGTCATCGCTACCATTGCTGTTCAGTGAAATTGGGTCAACTCAAACCACTTCAAAAACGAGAAATAGCATAAGTACTAATGAAGATGTTGACCTGTTGAATAATAAGATCAGGCAATTACAATTTGAATTGAATCAGATCAAAATTAAAGCAGTTGAGGACCAGCAGACTAAGTTTGAAAATAAAACGCCATAAACTAACTTATGTTTTTAACCAAGGGCTATTTCCAGACAGGAATAGCCCTTTCTGTTTGTGTGAAAGACTAAATTACAAAATAAAGAACAGATCCCGGATTAGAAAAAGAAAGACCCCTTATGTGATTGTACATAAGGGGTTTTTAATGTAGCCCCACCAGAACTCCAAAGCCAAATATGTACTTCTAAACCCTTGGAATAACCTGATAATTAGTTATCTTTGTTGGGATACAAT
>Ga0209747_1000048_pt1 | contig 51432 bp, 48 predicted proteins | sample BarGraNGADG00311_FD_184498 | JGI IMG/M metagenome (GOLD analysis project Ga0209747, IMG submission 184498) | Arctic peat soil microbial communities from Barrow, Alaska - Barrow Graham LP Ref core NGADG0011-311 (SPAdes) (version 2) | ecosystem: Environmental > Terrestrial > Soil > Wetlands > Peat...
GTATTGAAGAGGAATATTTTATGTGAGGAGCCGATGATGGGTTGGAAATTGCTGATCAGATTAAGCCCTTCTTTGCTGATGTTTTTAACCAGGAAATTTAACACGTTGTACAATTTACCTTTCATCTCATTCAAAACATTAAAACGATTGTTTTTGCGTTTTTCCATTGTTTACCTGTATTTAAATTGCAAAATAATAATAGCACAAAGTTTTTTTATTTCAACTATTTGCCTGCTTTTTGAAATAGCAAATGCCGACTCGGAGATTGTTTTTAAAAGTCCGTTCTGGTAATATTGACGCTGCTCATTCTGAACGCAGGAAGTGTGATGACCGCAGAAAAAAAACGCTTTTATTTCATTGACCAGTTCCGCGGTTGGGCCGTGCTGTTCATGATCGAAACCCATGTGCTCAACGCTTTCCTTAATACCAATCTGCGCTCAAGCTTGAGTTACAAGGCGCTGGATTTTATCAACGGCCTAGTGGCCCCGGCTTTTTTGTTCATTGCCGGATTCGCCTTTGCCATTGTGGCTGTGCGCAAGTGGGACGATTATCTGCGCCTGGGACTGCCTTTCTGGCGACAATTTCGCCGCTACCTGTTTGTCGGGTTGGTCGGTTACCTCCTGCATATCCCCGGTTTTTCACTGCCGCGCCTTATCGCCACAGTGCGCTGGAATGAGCACAATGTTTTTTGGGGAGTCGATGTGCTGCAGTGTATCGCCTTTTCCCTGCTCCTGATGCTGTTGCTGGTGCCGCTGCTGCGCCGGCAAAAGCTGTTTTTCATTTTCCTGGCGCTGGCAGCCCTGGCGCTGGCCCTGCTGACGCGCATGGTTTATTCCCTGGATGTAGCGGCGCGCCTGCCGGCGGCTTTGACCGGATATTTAAAGAGAGTTCCCGGTTCGCAGTTTCCCCTTTTCCCCTGGCTGGCCTATGTCTGGCTTGGGGCATTCTTCTCCTGGTTGTGGCAGGAAGCTAAGGGAAAAGAAAAGGAAAAAAAATATTTTCGGGATGTTTTTTTCTTTGGCGGGCTGGTGCTGGTGATTTTATTTGCTGTAGTTCTGCAGCCCCTGTTCCATGTGGATGTGAGTTCATTCAGCCCCAGCCGGCCCCATTTCTTTTTCCTTAAACTGGCGTTGATCCTCCTGCTGCTGGCCTGTTTATGGCATGGAGAAAAGAAATGGGGCAACCGCCCGGCACTGGTGACAACCGTCGGCCAGGAATCTTTGCTGGTCTATACCGCCCACCTCGCGGTTATTTATGGCACTATCTGGCCCAGTTTATCTTTTTTAATCGGCAAGACTCGTTCCTGGCTCGAAGTGACCGCCATGGCCTTGGTTTTAATCGGAGCCATGTTCATTTTGGCCCTGGCCTGGCATGCAGGCAAAGAAAAAAATCCCTTGCTGGCCCGCCGCGGCCAGTGGCTTTTTTATCTCTTGGTGTTGGCGGCACTGCTGGTTTTCCGGACATAACTACGTGATTCGTGACAGCACCAATCATCCGCCTATCTTGGCGGATCTGATTGGCCTGTCCCCGCAGGAGATTTGTGATTCGTAATTCGGAAGAGTTGCGTGCAATAGTCCAAATATTGCTGTTTCGAATTACGTCTTACGAATTACGAATTACGATAGATCGTTTAGTTTTTAGGGATCCAAAAGAGCAGCAGCATGCCGGGTAGTGAAACCAGGAAACTGACGCCGAACATGTTGCCGTAGCCGAGCCACGAGGCGATGAAGCCGCTGCTCACGCCGGCGACGATGCCGCCCAGACTCATCAGTCCCGAGCCGATAGCAAAATGGGCGGCTTTGAAATCTTTTTTGCAAAGGCGCATCAAGTAAGTGGTCAACACCGCCGTGCCCAGGCCGCTGGCGAACTGGTCAAAACCGTGTACGGCCGCCACCAGCAGCAAATTGCCCGTACCCAATGGTGTCAGCTGCGCGGCGCCGGTATTGGCCGCCAGGAAAGGGGCCAGGCCTTTGGCCAGCAGCATGTAGACGACATTGGTCAGATTTTGCGCCAGCAGGAAAGGCCAGATCATTTTTTTCAGGCCGAAGCGTGAAATCAACCAGCCGCCGAGCAGGGCGCCGATAATGGAAAAGGGGATGCCGACTCCGCCCGAAATCCAGCCGTAGTGGTTCGCGATGCCCAGGTCGACTATAAACGGCGAGACCATGGAGCTGACCATGAATTCACCGCTGCGCACCAGGACGATGAAAATCAGGATCAACCCGACCTTTTCCTGGTCCATGAATGTCAAAAACGCCTTGCCGTAAAACGACTCCGGGTTGCGGGTCATGATGGTGGCCAGTTTTTTGCGGAAGGTGGCCATGATCAACAGGGCCAATAGCAATCCCAAGCCGACGGCCCGGGGAAAATTCAACTCTTTCAGGACGGGTGCCGTCTTTGCCCACCTTTGGTAATGAGCCGAGTTGAAAAACAAAATCAGGGCTATAACAGCGGCGATGAGCAGTCCGGTATACAAAAGCAGTTTGGTTTGACAAAACAACCGCAGCATCTGCCCGAAAGACCGCCGCTGCGATTCGCATTCGGGCAGGAAAAAATAGTGATAAGCAGATAAAAGGGCCAGCAGCAGACCGGCGCTTAGGAAAGCCGCCAGCCAGGAAAAAGAGGTGCCGATGGTTACGATAACTCCGGTGCCGGTGAGCATGGCGATGCGGTAGGCCATGATCCGGTAGCCCAGGAATTTAGCCTGACCGTCCTTATCCAAGGCGGTAAGGTAATAACCGTCAATGGCGATATCGTGGGTGGCGGCTACAAAGGCGCCGACAAATAATAGGATGGCGATCAGGCGGACGCCGCCGGACAGGGGGGTTAAAAAGGCCACAGCCGTTATCAGTACGGCCAGGGTCATTTGCATGGACAACAGCCAGCGCCGTTTGCTGGCGAATTCGTCGACCAGAGGCCCCCAGAAAAATTTCAGGATCCATGGCAGTCCGAAAAAGGTGGTCAGGCCGACGCCTTCCAGGCTGACGTGCATATGCCGGAAAAACAGGGCGGAAACCGAGCGGATGATGGAGTAGGGGAAACCTTCGGCAAAGTAGATGCTGAAGCACCACAGGTGCGGATTTTTTAAAACTGCCGGCGGTTTATTTTCAGGCATTGTGTCATCTTGATGATGATGCGGACGAACGGTCCCGCGGCATGATCCTCCACCGCGAACGCGTCGGCCAGCGGCGAGCCGCAGACCCAGATAATCTTCCCGTCGCCGTTTTCCAATATTGGACAGAGGCTGCGCAGCTGGGCCGGAACGCCTGAACTGCGGATCATTTCGAAAACGCTTTGCCGGTATGGCGAATGAATTTTCCGGTATTTATCCGCGCTTTGAGCCGAACGCAGCGTCAGGGGAAACGTCAAGCACGAAGCGGGAACAATGATTTCCCAATTGTCGGTCGGCTGACGAAAGCGGTCAGTTTTTTTCAAAACGATCTCCCGGCCGATGACCTGGACGGCCCAGCGTCCGGTCTCAGGGATTTTTTGGGCGTAAGCGCCGATGCGGATCTTTTCCGGAAAGATCCAGCCCTTGGAAAATTTCAGGTTCAACCCGGGTAGTGAAAGCCCGCGGCCGCTTTCAAGGCTTTCCAAAAATCCGGCGATGTGCTCGAAACCGACTCCCAGCAGGTTCCCTTTGAGCCGGCGCAGGTATTCGCGGGCCAGGTGTCGGGCTAGGGCCGGGTGCAGCCCGGCGAAGGCCTTTGCTGGCAGGATCGAATCCAGCAGCATGTGTGTTTCCAAGATCTCGCGCGCTTGGCCCTGGAAATAATCGAATTCATCCTGGATCAGCAGCACGGTCTTGAATATCCGGTTCTCGACATCGGGCTCGATCTCCCTGGCCGCGGGCATGAGGGTATGGCGGATGCGGTTGCGCAGGAAGTCGGACTGCAGATTGGTTGGGTCCTGGTAATACTCGAGATGGTTGCGCTTCAGGAAAGCCAGGATCTCCGCCTCGGAAAAAATGAGCAGTGGACGGATGATTTTCTTTTCCTTGCTCGCGAAAATGGCCGAAAGCCCCTGCAGGCCGCTGCCGCGAAAAAGCTTGATGAAAAAGGTCTCGCTCAGGTCCGAGCGGCTGTGGGCGGTGGCCACGCGGGCGCCGGGAATTTTGCTTGCCAGCGACGCGAAAAAGTCGTAGCGCGACAGCGAAGCGGCGTGCTCCAGGTTCAAACGGTTTTCCTGGCGGAAACGGCGCAGGTCACGGCTGCCGATATGCAGTTCGATGCTGCGGTCTTCACAGAAAGCACGTACCCAGTTTTCCTCTTCCTTGGCGTCTGGCCGCAGGCAATGGTTGAAATAAGCGGCGATGATTGTCAAGGGAAAACTTTTTTGCAGCTCCTGCAGCATGGCAATGAGGGCGACCGAATCCTTGCCGCCCGAAAAACCAACCAGCACCGTATCGCCGGGACAGATCAGCCGGTTTTGTTCAATGTTTTTTTTAAATGCCGGAAACATAAGTTTCATAGGTATCGCCGATTTCCTTGGCCGCGTTCACCCCGCCTGGCGCCTTGAAAAAAAATAGCGGCGGAGGGAATTGAACCCCCGACATAACGGATATGAGCCGTCTGCTCTACCGACTGAGCTACGCCGCCATTGGTTTTTTATTATACTGTAAAAATCGTCACAAAGCAACCGCCAAATGGTCTCCGGGGTTCTGAAATTTGAGCGCTCCAGTTTTTTATTCTGACTTTTACCAATGCTTGGAGGCCCCGCCGCCGCCGGAGCGCCCGCCGCCGAATGATCCTGAAGACGAGCGCGAGCCGCTATTGTTCGAAGAGCCGGACGCGGCAAGGCGTGGGGTGTTCTTTTCCACGGTATGCGTATAACCGCAATTGGGATTGATGCAAGTTTCGCTGTCGCGAACTTTACCTCCCTGGTTGGCGGTAGCCGCGACCAGCGTCGTCCGGCTCGAAGTGAGGGTGCGCCGCCGGCACTTGGGGCAGGTTTGCGCCTTCCCCAATTTCACGGCCAGCCTCTCAGCGGCGCCGCATTTCGGGCATTGCCAGAATTCGTAGTCCATGCCGCCCGCCTTTTCCTCGGCCGCCTCTTCCGCGCTTAGAAATTTTTCGTCATCGCTGTCGGCCACCATATCCATGGGCTGGCCGCATTCACGGCAGGAGAGCCGGTATACGGCCAGGCGGCGGCGGAAAATCCTGGCGGTCAGCAATTGACCGCCGGTAGCCAAGGCCGGGGTGGCCAGCATGAAGACCAGCGGCGGCAGGAATTTGCCGCCGAAGCCGAAGATCAGGAAGAGCGAGATCACCGCTGCGATCCAAATCAGGATGGTCGTTATCTTGACCTGGCTGATGACCTTGGCGCGGGCAGCCATGCCCCTGGCGGAGCGAAAGCGGAGCAGTGTCCAGAAAGTTCCCAATACCGCCGCGGCCAGCAGGCCGGCGGCAAAGAGCAGCGAAGCTTGCAGCGGGTCCCAGCCATTTTTCTTCAGGGGCTCCGTGCCGATCAGGGGAGATGGCAGCTTGACCTGTTCGGGCCAGGGCGCCGGTTCGGGTATAAACATGGCGCCGCCGGCTGCCGCTTGCGCCAGCTCACGAACGGCTAAAAACAGACCCCGGCCGATCAGGCCGTTGCGGAAATAGGGGACAACCGATATGTCGAGTATCCGGCTGGATTTGGCGTCGGGGATGACGCTTTCCAGACCGTAGCCGACTTCGACGCGCACGGAGCGGTCGGTAAGGGCGAACAGCAGCAGCAGCCCGTTGTCTTTTCCGGCCATGCCGATGGTGAAGTCATGAAACAGTTTTTCCGCGAAGTCCTCGATCGTCGTACCTCCCAGGTCGTTGACGGTGACCAGCGCCAGTTCCACGCCGATCTTTTGCTGCAAGTCCCTGCAGACGGCGTCGATAATGCGGATATATTCGGGGCCCAGCACGCCGGCACCGTCGGCAACAAACGATCCGGACAAGCGGCGCGGGTTAAGAATTTCCTCAGCCTTTTCGGCCCGCAATGGCATAGTAAAGATGAATGCTCCCAGCAATATAGACAAAAGAATGGCTTTGAAATCTTGTTTTCCACGCATGGCGACTCCTCGTCCGGGTTTGTTCCGCATTTTGTCCGGCCAGGGAATGATTATATAAAAAATGCAATAAATTTCAAAACCGCAAACTTAAAAAATATTTTTGTCGACATAGTCAAAGGACAAGGAAAAGCTGCCCCAACAGCTTGCGGCTTTCAGTCTTCGAGTTTCCCTTTGCGGGTTCTCCCTGATGTTTTAGTATCTCTTTTCCAGCGAGGATGAATATAGGGCTTTTGCCAGTTCTGCCACCCGTTTCCCGAGTTTCCGGGCCGTTTCCGCAGTCTCTTTGTCCATGGAACCGCTGCAGGCGGCTCCATAGTGGCCGGAGGCGTCGAGCGGATCACCGACCACGATCATGCCGTAGATCAGCAGCGCCTGGATGATCGACATCATGGTCGTTTCCTTGCCCCCGCTGTGATAAGCGGATGTGGCGAAAGCGGCGCCGATTTTGCCGCCCATTTTTTTGCGAACCGTGATCATCTTCTCGAGCACTTCCTTCAGTTCCGCGGCCATGGTTCCGAAATAGACCGGCGATCCGGCGATGATGCCGGCGGCGGCGGTAAAATCTTCAGCGGTCACTTCTCCGGCCGGTTTCAATCGGCAAACCGCTCCCTCCACTTCTTCGACTCCCCGGGCCACCTCTTCGGCCAGCGCCCTGGTTTTTCCAGTTCGCGAATAGTACATCACCAGTATATTCATTCGTTACCTCCTATAGTTTTGCATCTCATACCAGAACTGAGATTTCTGCTTTCAATTGTTCGATCATGCTTTCGTTGCGCTTGAAAAAGGTCCATTTGCCGATCCGGGTGGCAATAACCAGTCCGGCATCCGCAAGAATCCGCAGGTGTTGCGTGGCAGTGGGCTGTTTGACACCCAGCTTTTCAGCAATGCGTAGCACGCATACTCCGTCCCGGATCAGGTCGCCGTCCACCTGCGGAGGAAAATGGGCCACGGGATCCTTCAGCCAGGAAAGGATCTGCAGCCGTTTTTCATGGGCCAGGGCCCGGAAGATTCTGTTGGCCTTTATAGTCATATAGAAATATTACTATATGAAAATGTGATTGTCAAGAACTTTGATTGCTATATCGATCAATACCGGGCGCAGCAATTTTGGAGCGTGTAACCTCACCTTATCTTTTTTTTACTCGCTAGTTTCAAGATAGCTGAGAGAGTGCAGGCGTCGATCCCGACCGGGCCTTTCCAGATCTGCGGGAATTGAAATTTAAAAAATTGAATTAGGGGCTGTTTTTCCGCAAGGGCAACCAATTGACAAGTGGTCGCAATCATACTACTATTTTTTTTAAAGATTATTTTGCTGATTGCCGCTTGCGAGGTGAACCGATGCTTGTTTACGGGAAAGAGAAGGAAGTGAAGCCGCCAACACCCCTGCTTTCCTGTTACCAGCTGCTCAGCCTGAAAGCGCTGAATATTGCGCTGTGCGAAGTGCCCGGCTATGCCTCCTGGAAGACCTTCGACCCCGGGCCGCAAGTTTCCATTGATGAACGTTACGCGGCGCTGCCGACGCTGACCAAGGAAGATATTCGTGAACATTTCCCCGCCGGGTTCATCCCCCGCGGCCGCGACCTGGAGAAGGGTCTGGCCTCCGGGGCCGTCGAATTTGCCCAGACCAGCGGCAGCAAGAACGATCGGCTGAAATTGGTTTTCAATCATTCATGGTGGGAAGCTTCCGAACGCGCCGCCTGGAAACTCAACCTGCATGCCCGAGGGGTGGCTGACGGCAGGCACCGGGAGGTCGTCCTGGCCTCCCCGCGCTGTGTCGGGCCCGGATTCAGTCCCAAGCCGTTGACCGTGGCCGAGCGCACCATCGGCCGCCATCTATATGTCAACCAGAAAATAAACCCGGCTTCCTGGACAACCACGGACATCCGGCGCATGGCGAAAGAGATCAACGATTATGCGCCGCTGGCGCTCGAAGGCGATCCTGCCTACCTGGCGGCCTTTGCCCGCCTGATCGCCGAGTTGGGTATCGAGGTTTGCCAACCACGCCTGATCTTCCTGACCTATTCTTATCCCTCCCGGATCTACCTGCGCCAGATACGCGCTGTTTTCGCCGCACCGTTGGCCAGTTCCTATGGTTCCACTGAAACCGGCCACGTCTTCATGGAATGTGAAGCCGGGCGACTGCACCAGAACAGCGAGCACTGCCGCGTCGATTTTCTGCCCTGGCTGCCCGGCTACGGGGGGCCGCAGCGCGGACGCATTCTGGTCACGGTGTTCCATAATCCCTGGTTTTCTGTCCTGCGTTTCGATATCGGCGATGTGGCCCGTTTGGATGAAGGCAGTCCCTGTCCCTGCGGCCGCGACCAGGGACTGACCCTGGCCGCGATTGAAGGCCGGGTGGCCGATGTGACCTTCACTCAAGCTGGCCAGGTCGTCACCGTGGATGATCTCGATGGCGTCTTGGCTGACATATCTGAATTGGACAGCTGGCAGCTCGATCTTCCCCAGCCCGGGGTCTTAAAACTGCGGATATTGGCCGTGTCCGGCGGTGAAGCCAAAGCCCGCCGCCATTGCCTGGCGCGGCTCCGGACCTTGTACGGCAGCGGAGCCAGAATCGAGATTACGGTTGCCAAGGCTTTGCGGCACGAAATTTCGGGGAAAATTCGTTTTACCCGGACCGCGTTTTCCGTGGATCACACCTTGTTGTGGCGGAGGCAAGGATGAACAGGGTTAAGGCCGACATTTTTCTTATGGCCGGCGGCCGGGAGAACGTTCGCAAAGGCGCTAACCCTCTCCTTGAGCATATTTTGGCCCTGGCCGCCGGGCGGCGGCCGGCAATCGCTTATATCGGAGCCGCTTCCGGAGACGATCGGAATTTTCTGGGGTTCATCGGTGCCATGTGCAAACGGGCCGGAGCCGGCCAGGTCCTTTTGGCGCCCATGGCTTCCCCGACCGCCAACGTGAAAAAAACCAAAGCCGTTCTAGCCGAATGCGACCTGGTGTTTGTCAGTGGCGGCGATGTGGAACTCGGCATGAGCTACCTGGAACTGAGCGGCCTCATTCCCTTTCTCAAGCAGTTGTATGATGCGGGCAAGGTATTTCTGGGCTTGTCGGCCGGGAGCATCATGCTGGCTCAAAGCTGGGTGCGCTGGCCGGACGCCGGCAATGACGTCACGGCCGAAACATTTCCCTGCCTGGGACTGGCCCCGCTGCTTTGCGATACCCACGCTGAAAAAGAGGAGTGGGATGAACTCAAGGTACTGCTCAAACTAACCGGAGCGGCCGTAGGTTATGGCATCCCCTCCGGGGCGGCCCTGCGCGTTTCTGCCGATGGTTCTTTGCTCGCCCTGGGTAAACCGGTGCAGCGGCTGGCCTGGCGCGGCGGTTTGCCTGAACGGATAGGCGAATTGCCGGTTTCCTGATCAATTTCCATGTTGAGAGCGCCTCTTTTTTTTATTTGCTGCTCTGATGCTTTTCAGGGCGTGCGTGAGTCGGGATCCAATACAGTGACTTAGGTCGTGGGTGCTTCAGGAGCTGGATTACTGCAGTCATTTTTGATGATTTCCCGGATCAGGTTTTTCTGGATATCGTTTTCAAAGACAATTTCGCAGCCGGTGGAATACACAACGCCGGTTTTAAAGATACCTTCCGATTGGTCTTGAAAACGGAGAATGTGGGAATGGAGGATATTGACCTTAAATTCGTGCTTTTGCCGTCCGTAATTGATAAAAATCTGGTAGAGGTCGCCGATGGCCGGAGGGTAATTAGAGATGAGATTGAAGCCTTTAGAAGAGATATTTTTGATCAGAAATTCCTCGCGATTGCGGAATTCCCCACTCACTTCTTTGTTCAATTCGAAGTAACCGTTGATTTGAATAGCCGGATCAAAACGTTCGTATTTTCTTTTTTGTTCCATTGCTGGTTTCCTTATAATTTATTTTAACATAGTAACAATAATAAATCTAATCTCTTAGAATATGATTTTTCACGATTGCAATGGGCCAGGTTCCGTTTTATAATCAAGTTTTGAATGCCAAGGAGGTCACATGAAGATTTCTTTTAAAATCATTGTCATTGCCTTTGTCATAGTTCTATTTGCGGCCATGCTGCTGGCCCGGAGCGGAAAGTTGGCCGCAGGTCGCGATGAAAACGCTTTCCGGCAATTTCTGAAGGAATATGAGTCCAAGGTCATTCCGCTCAGTAAAGAAGTCGCCTTGGCAAGCTTCCAGTCGTCCATCAGCGGCAAGGACGAAGATTTCAACCGTTCTTCGAGCCTGCAGATTCAACTGAATAAAATTACGGCTGACCCGGGTGGGTTCGCCCAACTCAAGGCTTTCAAACTGGCTGGGCAGATCCGCGAGCCGCTGCTCAAGAGGCAATTGGATATAATTTACGACAGCTATCTGAAAAACCAAATCCCCATTTTGCAGATGGAAGCAATGGTCAAGCTGCAGACCCGGATCGAACAGAAGTTCAACACCTTCCGCGCCCAGGTGGATGGCAAAACCATGACTGACAACGACATCGAACAGGTCTTGCGCACCTCCAGCGATTCTCTCCAGCTGGAAAAGGTCTGGAAAGCGAGCAAAGAGATCGGCCGCCTGGTCGCCCCCGATATTTTGCAATTGGTCAAGTTGCGCAATGCGGCAGCCAAACAACTGGGATTCGCCAATTTCCAGCAAATGCAGTTGAAGTTAGGCGAGCAGGATCCGCAAACGATCGAAAGTCTTTTTGATGAATTGGATGTCCTGACCAGGGATGGATTCGTCGATTTGAAAAAAACTATCGACGAATTTTTAGCCGCGCGCTGCGGCCTGGAAATGGAACAGCTCAAACCCTGGCATTACCAGAACCGCTATTTCCAGGAAGCGCCGGCCATTTATCCGGTCGATCTGGACGCTTATTACAAGGACAAGGATCTGGTGCAAATCTGCCGGACTTATTATGAGGGCATTGGCTTGAAAATCGATGACATCATCGCCCGCAGTGACCTGTTTGAGAAGCCGGGCAAGTACCAGCACGCCTTTTCCAGCGATATTGACCGCAGCGGTGACGCCCGGGTGCTCTGCAGCGTCAAGCCCGACTCTTACTGGATGAACACCTTGCTCCATGAGTTCGGCCACTCTGCGTACTCCAAGTTCAACGATCCGCAGCTGCCCTGGACGTTACGTGATGCAGCCCATGCCTTCACTACTGAGGCCATAGCCAACCTTTTTGCCCGTTTCGCCGCTTCCCCTTCCTGGCTGCGCGACATGGTTTTAATCAGCACCGCCGAGGCCCAACGCATCGCAGTTCCCAGCCACGACGCTCTGCGCCTGCAGCAGATGGTTTTCAGCCGCTGGGCGCAAGTGATGTTCCGTTTTGAAAAAAGCATGTACGAAAATCCGGATCAGGACCTGAACCGCCGCTGGTGGGAACTGGTGGAAAAATATCAATTGCTGAAAATGCCGGCCGGGCGCAATGAGCCCGACTGGGCTGCTAAGATACATATCGCCTTGTATCCCTGCTATTACCACAATTACCTGCTGGGCGAACTGCTGGCCTCGCAGCTCTTGTATCATATTGCTGACCGGGTACTGAAAACCGTTGATGTGGGAAACCAGAGTTTTGCCGGCCGACCCGAAGTTGGTCGTTATTTGATCGATTTCGTGTTCAAGCCCGGCATGCGCTGGCCTTGGAACGAGATGATCGAGCGCGCCACGGGTGAAAAACTGACCGCGAAATATTACGCCCGGCAATTCATCGGCGGGAAATAAAAAGAATATAGATATTTTTAATAAAAATACAGAGAACGCAGATCTGCGTTCCTTGCCGCAGTTATTTTCCCCAATGAAATTTCAGCACCAGTGATTTTTTAGAAACTTTTTTCAACCTTCCGGCATCTCATAGGGTGAAAGGCAATCCAAACAGGAGGTTTTTATGGATAAATTTAAAAAATTCAAGGGCTCGCGGCAAGGGTTTTTGGCCATGGCAGTGGTCATGATGTTAGCCGGGACTTTGGCCCTGCTGGCCGCGGAAAAACAGGAACGCGGCTACCTTGGCGTAGCGGTTCAAAACCTGGGCGGCGCTGAGCTGGAAAAACTCGGCGTCAAGAACGGCGTGGAAGTGATCACGGTGGAAAAAGAAAGCGCCGCGGTCAAAGCCGGTATCAAGGAAGACGACGTCATCCAGCTGGTCAACGGTGAAAAAATCCGTGACGCTCAGGATCTGGTCGATATAGTTGCTGAACTGGCTCCGGGTGCCGCGGTAAAAATCGGCTTGTGGCGTGATGGAAAAGCGCTTGAGGTGACGGTTGCCTTGGGCAAGCGTGAACGTACCAAGAATTTTGTACGGGTAAGGGAGAGACTGCAGCGTATCTTCCGCTCCGGCGGCTATTTAGGCATTGTTTTGCAGGAACTGAATCCCGACCTGGCTCCGTATTTCAGTGTCAAAACTGGCGAAGGGGTATTGATCATCCGGGTCGAAAAGGATACCCCGGCCGAAAAAGCGGGTCTGAAAGCCGGCGATGTGATCGTGCAACTGGGCGAAAAAACGGTCAAGGATGCCGACGCCGTGCATGAAGTTCTGGCTGATTTAAAAAAAGGCGATACCGTCGCCATCACCGTTATCCGCCACGGCAAAAGGGAGATGCTCAAGGTCGAACCCGATTTCAATCGCCATAAGCAAATCATTCGAATTTTCCGGGGCGGCAATGACATGGCTGGCGAACATCTGGAAATCCCCGACCTGGACATCGATGTTCCGGAAATGGATATTGAGGTCTCGCTGCCGGAAATGTCTCATATCGAAGAAGCCATGCACCGGGTTCACGAAAAACTGGACCGGGTAAAGGTGAAAATCGAAAAACACCTGGAAAAAATCAACGAAAATTTCTGGATTTGATTGTCCTCCTGCGGGCGTCCCGGTTCTTTCAACGATCCGGGGCGCCCCGATTTCCAGAATTCCCTATAAACTAAACTTGCTGTAAATGCTGGCGGCGGACCACAGTGAAGATGGTTTCCACCGGCCCTTCAATTGAAAATGGCTCGCACCTGTGTTAGCTTGTGACTATGGAAATCAGTGAATTGATCAAGCCCCTGGGAATCGTTACTTACGTTTTCGTCATTCTGACTTTTTTGGCCGGCTTGTTTCACGTTTAGAAAAAAAGGCGCCCGGGCCGGCTATGGATTGACTTTATGCAGCTTTTAACTCAAAATGGAAACCCAAGGATGTCTATGGCCAAACTGAAACGCAGCGGTCGCTTTTTTGTTTATATTCTCCAATGCCGGGATGGGACGTTTTATACCGGCTACACGCCCGACTTGGCACGGAGGCTTGACCTGCACAACTCCGGCCAGGGGGCCAAATACACCCGCAGCCGCCGGCCGGTTGAGTTGGTTTGGTGGAAGGAATATTGTTATTTCAAGCGCGCTTTTCTGGCCGAAAAAAAAATAAAAAAACTGACCCGCAAACAAAAAGAGCGCTTGATCGGCCTCAAGACAGATTGAATTAATTATTTTAAATTTTTTTGTTCCAGATCGATAAGGAAGCGCTTTCTCCACAAGCCGCCGCCGTAGCCGATAAGCTGTGAATTTTCGCCGATTACCCGGTGGCAGGGAATGATGATGGAGATAAGGTTGCTGCCGTTGGCCCGCCCCACTGCGCGCACGGCTTTGGGCTGCCCGATCATGTTTGCCTGCTGTTTGTAAGAGCGAGTTTGGCCGTATGGGATCGTCTGCAGAGCCCGCCAGACTTTTTTTTGAAATTCAGTCCCGGCTATGATCAGGGGAACTTTGAATTCATACAAACGGCCTTGGAAATACAGCTCGAGTTCCTGGCTAAGCATGGATAGGTGCGCGCACATCCCGGGCAGCAATTTGGCGTGAAACAATCTTTTTAAGCGTGCAAACTGTGTCTCCGGCATGGACTTGTCGGCGAATTCCAGCAGGCAAATACCATCGACTATGGCACCGGCCACCATCGGGCCCAGGGGAGTAGCCATTCTGGCCAGGGTAATAATGGAATTGTCGATGTTGCTGCCGTCCGGGGGGAATAGCCCTGTGAACGAGTTATCACCGTTGATCAGGGTTTGATACATGGTTTTCTCATCGGGAAGAACTGCCATTTTACCTCCTTTTTTGCCATTAGCAGGGATTTGACCGGCTGGAACTTTTGTTTAATAAACGGCGGACGATTACCGCCAGCAGCACCAGGCCGCTTAGCAGTACGATTTCAAGCAGCGCCGCTTCCAGGTTGTGGCGGCTGAGCAGGCTGGAAAAAAAATTAACCGAATGAGTGGAACGGGTGACATTGATGAAGATGGGGTGAGCGGCAATAAAATAGTTTTTGGAAAAGGGCCAGAACAGGGGCAGGCCGTAGGGAGCGGCGAAATCCTTTGTAAAAAAATCAAGCAGCAGATGTGAATAAAAAATAAGAAAAACAAAGGCGGAAAATCTCCATAAATGCCGATTTTTTCGGCAAAAAATCCATCCTATAGCGGCGGTAACGGCCAGGGCGGCACCAAGGCTATGGAATATGCCGTGATGGTAGAGATTGGGAAAACCCAGGATAAGCCCGGGCAGGAAATCGGCATCGGGCAGGTTAGCCAGGAAAATAAAAAAAAGCGCGTCAGCCCACTTGTTTTTGAAAAACAAGCCGGGGCTGGTTTGGGAAAACGCAATCCCGGCCAGCGTATGTCCGATAGGTAGGGGCATTTTTGTTATGGCAAGGTGTGGGGCAGATTTTTCAAGCGTTCGCTCTCCTGCTGCCAACGCAGGTCATTCCAGGAGAACAGCGGCCGCAGCCGGGGAAGCAATTCAATGATGCGCCGGCGGTTCTCACCCAGGCCGGTGCGGCGAAAGATCAGGTCGTCAAGGTGCACCACTGATTCTTCTTCGACCAGGGTCTTGAGGGAAGCAATGGTCTCGGGGTTGGCCGTGGTCGGAGTCCATTCATAATCAAAAAACCAGCGGCCCGAATTGGCTGCGGCCGGAGGATTTTGCGGCTTGATGATGTGCAGGCCGGGGAAAACCCGGCGCATGGTTTTTTCGGCCACCAGTCGCGAAGTAGTATATTTCACCCCGGAAACACTGAATAATCCATCCGGACCGCCGTGATCCCGGTGGCGGATAATTACCTCGCGCCCGGCCAGGGTCCCGGCCTCCGTGGCCGGTAGGATGCCGGCATAGATATGTTCGATGTCTTTTTCGCTCAAGGCCAGATCGGGAACCGCCTGGTTCATGTCAAAGATAAAATCAGCGATCTGTTCAGGCTGCGGCCAGGGATTTTCTGTTTTGTCTGCGACCGGGATTTCAGCAGTACCGGCCAATAGGCGGTTTTTCCAATTATGGACGAAATAGGTATGCTGTCGCCGATTGTTCGGGGTCAGAGCCAAGGCGTATTCGCTGAGGGCTTTTCTTTTAAAAAGGATATTAAATAGCAGCAGGTTTTTGCGGAAAAGGCGGGGGTAATCCTGGTCAAACTTTTGGGCCAACTGCCGGCACCAGGGACCAGCGGCATTGATGACATTGGGAGAACGAAACTCGTGTTGTTGTCCTGTCTGCCTGTCTCTGGCCAGCACGCCGCGCACCTGGCCGTTATGCAGCAGTAAACTTTCGGCCTGGGTATAATTGAGGGCAATAGCGCCCAAAGCGCAGGCCCAGCGCAGGGTTTCCATTAGCAGTCGCTGGTGTTCAGGCGCAGCGGCATCGTACCACATGGCGCTGGCTTTCAAGCCTTGGCGGTCGACTTGGGGGAAAGCCTTGACTGTGAAGTTGCATGAAACCAGTCGTCCTGGCGGCAGGCGTTTTTGACTGCTGACGCCGGTATTGCGGGTTAAACCCAGAAAATCGTTCAGCAGCAGGGCCGGCGCCATGATGCTCGGGCGTTTGAGTCCCCGGCCGTACAGGGGCATCAGGCATGGCAGGACCTGGACCAGGGCCGGAAAATTGGTCAGAAACCAGTGCCTTTCCCGTATTGATTCAAAAAACCGCGGCAGGTCCAATGACTGCAGATAGCGCAGGCCGCCGTGGATCGTGCGCAGGTGGTTCAGGCTGGTGGCCCCGCCGAAATCCTCTTTTTCCAGCAGCAGTACCCGCTTATTGCGTTGCCCGGCTTCCTGGGCCAGCATGACGCCGTAGATGCCGCCGCCGATGATGATCAGATCATATTTTTCGGCTGCGGCCGCCGCGATGTCCCGGCAAATTTTGCTCATAATATGCGATCCTTTCTGGCTGGGATAGGCTTTTAACGCTTATTCCAGAGCTGTTTAGCCTGGGGAAAATTTATGGCCTGGGCCGGAAAAACCTTTGAGAAGGCACTGGCATGGCTGCCGCGGTCAACCGTCTGCAGGCGAAAATACAACTGCGGCAGGAACGGAAAGAGGGTGAAGGTGAAATGATTGGCGCTTGTGGTCAGGCGCTGGGACAGGGGGTCGGGTTGGTAGGCGAACTCGATGGCAAAATGACTGAAATCGGATTCGTAATTAGTAGACCATTGGACGTTCTTTTTAAAATGGTCCTGGGGGTTGAGCACGCGTATGTCGCTGGGCGGCAGTGGCGGGAAAGCCACCAAGGCATCCGCAAAAAGGGTGGCAATGACGCGATTGCCTTCAGCGTTTGGGTGGTTGCCACTGCTGATATTGGGGATGATGTTTTCCAGCAGCGCTTTCCAGCCGTTTGGGGGATTGGTACTCATGAAAGCGGTCAGGGGGTCGATGCTGGCGACGTTTTTTTCCTTGGCCAGGGCAAGGATACCGGCGCTGAGCCCCTGCAAGTTTTTCCAGTAAAAAGAAAACAAAGAAAAGGTCGCTTTGCTCGGTGTCAAGGTTGAGGCAATGACCCGTATGCTGCGGGCCTTGGCGGTGTCTATGATATAGCTCAGGTTTTCCAGCGCGCTATCCAGGGAGAGGTTATTGTTAATGGCGTCGTTGACTCCCAGCATCAAGAGGAAATAGAAACCCGTGTGGTTGTTCAGGTCCTGGTCTACCCGCTGCGCCCCTGCCAATGTCCCATCGCCGGGTACACCCAGATTGACGAAAGATGAGGAACCATAATAATTGGCATAGTCGGGATTAGCCAGGAGGGTTTGCATCTGGGTCAGGTAGCATGATTCCAGGTGTTGCTGGCCCTCCATCTCCCCCCAGGTGATGCTGTCGCCGAAGCCGATATAGGTATTGTAATATTCAGGAGTTACCGTGTTAGCGTTTTTTTTCTGTTTGGCGCGAAAATGCTTCTCTTCCAAAAGGACACTTTTTCGGAGCCGGGGATCGAAAAGGTAACGGTATGTCGCCCATAGGGAACTGGTCTCAATTTCCAGTTGGCCGTCCCTTTCCCGCAGCTTGAAGCCCTTTTCCGAAAACGGGGTTGCAGTCAGCGGTGTCAGCAAATCTTTTTCCGGCTCATAATAGAATATATCGTCGTTTTTTGAGCGGTTGCCCAGAAACACCAGCCCTTGCAAGTCGTTGTTTTCTTCAATAATTTCCGGCAAACCGATAAATGAAAAACCTGCCAGCGGCAATACCCGGCTGCAATTGCGTTGGAAGTCGTAAAAGGCCAGGCGGATGGTTGAATTACTATAGTTGAGCCAGAAAGTATAAAAATTGTTGCTGCCTATTCTGGTTCCCAAATGGATGTTTTCGCCGTCCAGCCCGGCGCTCAGGTTAATGTTTTCCCGTCCTTGCAGAATGATATCGGCTTGGGGCGGTGAAAAATCGGCGACCAGGGAATACTTTTGGCCTTGGAATGCGAATTTTTCCAATAGGGCGGTTGTTTTTGTTATTGATGCCCCATGGGCCGCCATGGTTAAAAAAAGTAAAAAAACCAACCCAGCAGTGCTGCGAAGTCCCCTGCAAAGGGGGGATAAGAGCCTTAGATAGCAAATTCTTAAATTTGTTAGCTTTTTAGAACAAATTTTGAATTTGCTATAAGGCTCTAATGTGAATTTGGCGCTGATTTTCATGGCGCCTCATTTTATTTGAATCGCGCCCCCATGTCAATCGGCGTAAGAACCGTTCGTTGTTTTGCTGCTGGCCGCTGCTTTAACCGAGCTTGAGCTTGCGGTAGTGGATGCGGCTGGGGCGGTCGGCCTGGTGGCCCAGGCGGCGGTGGCGGTCGGCTTCGTAGTCCGAATAATTCCCTTCGAACCAATATACCCGGCTATCGCCTTCGAAGGCCAGGATATGGGTGGCGATGCGGTCCAAAAACCAGCGGTCGTGCGAAATGATGACTGCGCAGCCGGCGAAATCATCGAGAGCGTCTTCCAGGGCGCGCAGGGTATTGACGTCCAGATCGTTGGTCGGTTCGTCGAGCAGCAGGACATTGGCTTCGCTTTTGACGATGCGGGCCAGGTGCAGGCGGTTGCGTTCGCCGCCCGATAACACACTCACTTTCTTTTGCTGGTCGCCGCCGCTGAAGTTAAACCAGGAAGCGTAGGCGCGGGCGTTGACCAGCTTGCCGCCCAGCATGAAGGTCTCCTGGTTGTCGCCGATCGCTTCCCACACCGCTTTGGCCTGATCGAGGGCATCGCGCTCCTGATCCACGTAAGCCAATTTGGCGGTTTCACCAATGCGTACCTGGCCGTTGTCCGGATTTTCCTGGCCGGTCAGCAGTCGGAACAGCGTGGTTTTTCCGGCGCCGTTGGGACCGATGATGCCCACGATGCCGGCCCGGGGCAGGCTGAATGACAAATTTTCGAAGAGCAGCTTGTCGCCGTAAGCTTTGCTGATGGCGTTGGCCTCGATGACCAGCTCGCCCAGGCGGGGTCCCGAGGGGATATATATCCGGGCTTCCTCAATGCGCACATTTTTATCGGCCGCGAGCAACTTTTCATAGGAACTGAGTCGGGCCTTGCCCTTGGCCTGGCGAGCCCGGGGCGACATGTGCACCCATTCCAGCTCGCGCTCCAACTGATGCTTTTGGCGTTCCGAAGCCTTGGCTTCCGTGGCCAGTCTTTGTTGCTTTTGCTCCAGCCAGGAGGAGTAATTGCCTTTCCAGGGAATGCCTTCGCCGCGATCAAGCTCCAATATCCACTGAGCCACGTTGTCCAGGAAGTAGCGGTCATGGGTGACGGCAATGATCGTTCCGGCGTATTGCTGCAGATGGTGCTCCAGCCATTGCACCGATTCGGCATCCAGATGGTTGGTGGGCTCGTCGAGCAAAAGGATATCCGGTTCCTGCAACAGCAGGCGGCACAGGGCTACGCGCCTTTTCTCGCCGCCGGAGAGGGTGGTTACGGAAGTGTCGGACGGTGGGCAGCGCAGTGCTTCCATGGCTGTTTCCAGGCGGTTGTCCAGGTTCCAGGCGTCCATTTCTTCCAGTTTTTCCTGAACGGATGCTTGTTTGGCAATCAATTTTTCCATGTCATCCGGGTTCAGATTGGGATCGGCGAAACCTTCATTGATGCGGTCGAACTCGGCCAGCATGTCCAGAACGGGCTGTACGGCCTCGGAAATGACCTGCTTGACCGTTTTTCCCGGGTCGAGCTGCGGCTCCTGTTCGAGAAATCCCAGCGAGTAATCGCGGGCCGGTATCACCTCGCCTTGAAAATCCTTGTCGACTCCGGCGATGATTTTCAGCAGGCTGCTTTTGCCCGAGCCGTTCAAACCGAGGACGCCGATCTTGGCGCCATAGTAAAACGAAAGGGATATGTCTTTCAGCACCTGGCGGTGCGGCGGGTGCGTACGGCTGACGTTGGCCATGGAAAAGATGATTTGCTTGCTGTCGGCTGGGGCCATTTTTATCTCCTCCCGGCTACCTGGTTCTTTTTCAGCGGCTCAGGAATTTTCTGGAATCGTAGTGCGGCCGGCCCTTTTGGCTACCGCGGTTCGGCGCGCCATGCGGTGGGCAAGGGCGCCTAGGGCGACTTTCGGGACCGCGCGGTCTGGCGGCTGGTTTGAAGATCATGCCACGGCTTTTATCGCGCAGGAGCATGTTCTCCTCGACGAATATGGCCGGAATTTTCATATGGATGAGCTTCTCGATCGGCTCGAGGTTGCAGACGTATTTTTCACAGGCCAGGGAAATAGCTTTGCCGCTTTTGCCGGCGCGGGCGGTGCGGCCGATACGGTGCACGTAATTTTCGCTGTCGGCGGGCAGGTCGAAGTTGACCACCATGTCCAGGTCCTCGATATGCAGCCCGCGGGCGGCGACGTCAGTGGCGACCAGGAAAAAGACCCGGCCCGACTTAAAATCGTTGATAATACGCAGGCGCCGGCTCTGGGGCAGGTCGCCGGTCAAAAATTCGCAGCGGTAGCCGTTTAGTACCAATTTGCGGCATAACCGTTCGGCGTCGCATTTCATGTTGGTGAAGAACAGCACGCTTTTGGGGTTGTCCCGCTTCAGTATGCCCAGCAGCAGGCTGACTTTTTCGCGGCTGCCCACGTGGTACAATTCCTGGGAAATGGTGTCCACGGTGATTTTTTCGGGAGTGATTTCGATCCTTTCGGGACGGTTCATGTATTCGCGGGCGATGCGAATGGCCGGATCGGAGAGGGTGGCGCTGAATAGCATGGTTTGCCGGAGTTGGATTGCTGGGACCCGGCGCAGGATTTTCCTGATATCGGGGAGAAATCCCATGTCGAAAAGGCGGTCAGCCTCGTCGATGACCAGGTAGCCGATATCGCGCATGCTCAAGGTGCCTTTCCCCTCCAGGTCGAGCAGGCGCCCCGGGGTGCCGACCATGATATCCACACCGTGTTTGAGAAGGTTTTCCTGTTGGTTGTAGCCCACGCCGCCGTAGAAACAGCCCACGCTGGCGCGCAAGTGGCGGCCGATCAGCTTGGCTTCAGCCTCGATCTGCACCGCCAATTCGCGGGTCGGGGCGATGATCAGCGCCTTGCGGCGGCTGGCCTCGGCGACCAGCTGCCCTTGGAAAATGGTGATCAGGAAGGCGGCGGTCTTGCCGGTGCCGGTCTGCGACTGGACGGCCGCGTCGAGTCCGGTCAGGGTGATGGACAGAGTTTTTTCCTGGACCGAGGTCAGCTTGGTGAAGCCCATTTCTTTAATCCCCCGCAGCAGCCGGGGATCGAGTGGCAATTGTTCAAAAGTCATTGGTTTAAAATCCTCTTTTCATTTAATTAATTAAGCGGTTGGGAATCATGCTTGGGAGACGAAAGACAAATTCTCTTCGATCTGTTTGTTGCAAAGCCCGATCTCTTAATAAAGAATAATAAATCAAAAAAACATTTTTGTCAAATTGGAAATGGAAATGTTGCTGCAGTACCTGTTTTTTCCCTGTCCTATTTCTTTCTTTTTCCGCTTCTTGCTTTTTTCATTTTTTACTTGACATTTCAAATTTGTTAGTATATACATTGTTTATACATCAAGGAGAAAAATATGCGTGCCACGATCCAGAAATGGGGAAACAGCTTGGCCTTGCGTATACCCAAGGTCTTCAGCAAGGAATTGGGTATTGAGGAAGCCACTTCGGTGGAAATGCGTGTCGATAATTCTGCTCTGATCGTCAAACCCAAAAAGACCAAAAAAATTGCGTTAAAAGAACTGTTGGCCATGGTAAATGAAAAGAATTGCCATGAAGCTATAGAGACCGATCCGGCTATCGGCAAAGAGGTCTGGTGAAACCGGTTTATATCCCGCGCCGGGGCGATGCGGTTTGGCTGAATTTTAATCCGCAATCGGGGCATGAACAGGCGGGGCGCCGCCCAGCCCTGGTGCTTTCGCCCGAAGAGTACAATCGCAAGACCGGCCTGGCCATCTTTTGCCCGATCACCAGCCAGGTCAAGGGCTACCCGTTCGAGGTGAAACTGCCGGCGGGCTTGCCTGTCAACGGTGTGGTCCTAGCCGACCAGGTCAAGAGCCTCGACTGGCAGGTGCGGGACGCGGCGTTGATCAAAAAACTCCCGATACAGATCGTAAACGAAACAACTGATCTTTTAATTATTTTATTCGGGCAGTAAGGTTCATTTTTCTGAATCGTCGGTAGTGTCGTCGGTTGTGAACTGTCACTACTGATTCTGAATCTCATCAAACAAAGGCTTACTCGATCTAATAGCCCTCTGATCAAACTGCAAAGTCACGAAGTCACCCAACGTTTTCATTTTTTGCAATTTGAAATAAAAATTAAAAATAAGTTTTAAAATTGTTGACAATTAGTATTAAATATAGTACTACTTAATTACGCATGTCAAAAAAGGAGAAATTAATTGAACGGCTTTTGCGCAAACCTGTCGATATGCGTTTTGATGAGGTAAAAGTGATTTTAGAGCATTTTGGATTTACGTTGGACAAAAAGAATCAGAAAGGAAGCCACTTTGTATTCTTCAAAGGGGATCTTCAGATGACGGTTCCGGTTCACAACCATGTGGTTAAAAGAACATATTTACAGATTATGATTGAAATGCTTGGTTTGGAGGAATAAGCCATGGAAAAGAAGAACCTCGTGTATTACCTGTCCCTGCCTTACAGTATCCGCATCCAGGCCGAAGCCGAAGGCGGTTTTTTCGCCCGGGTAGAAGAGCTGAAAGGCTGCATGACCCAGGGAGAGAGTTTGGAGGAAGTTGCCGGCAACATTCGTGACGCCATGAATGCCTGGCTGACTACCGCGCTGGATAGAGGTATCGCCATCCCCGAGCCAGAATCTTATAGCGGCAAGTTTGTATTGCGAGTCCCCAAGTCGCTCCATCGTAAACTGGCGGAAAATGCCAGAAGGGAAACTCTGAGTTTGAACCAGTTTTTGATTTATCTCTTGACTGAGCAGAATACGATCTGCGCAGTGAAACAGGTACCAATGCCTATTATTACCAAGAAAAAGAAGAAATAATGTACCTGTATTTGGATGAATCGGGCGATCTTGGCTTCAATCCTGATAAAAAGGGAAGTTCCAAGAAATTCGTTATAACCGTTTTGGTCTGCTCTTCCGACCTGTCCAGGCGCAATATTCGTCAGGCCATCCAACGAACAATCAAATGTAAAATCAACAAGGGAAAGAAAAAGAAACATCTGCAAGAACTGAAAGGGTCCAAAACAGAATTCAAAATAAAAAAATACTTTTTTGAAAAAATAAAAAACAATGGCTGGGAGATTTTCACTTTAACTTTGAATAAAAGCCGGGTACACGGTGATTTGAAAACAAAAACCGGCAAGAAAAAACTTTATAATTTCCTTTCAAGAATTTTAATTGAAAAAATGGCGCCGCGCCTGCAAACTTCCAAACAACATATTGAGCTCATTGTAGATAAATCTAAAAACTCTGAAGAAATACGAGACTTCAATATCTATTTGGCCAATCAACTGGAAGCATATTTGCCTTTAAACATTTTTCTGCATATTCATCATTTGTCTTCAACCGAATCCTTTGAGTTGCAGGCCGTCGACCTCTTTTGCTGGGGTATTTACCGCAAATACGAATTGAAAGATTTGGAATGGTATGATTTGTTCAAAAAGAAAATCGCATATGAAACGGAATATTTGAAATGAGGAATAAAAAAATGCGGCCCCTGTAATGCTGATTCCTCCGGGCTCAATGCCAACCTATGGAAGGAAGCACCCGAAGGACATCACAGGACTTACCCGCACAAATATTATATTCAATATTTTTCTTTTGTCAACTTTTAGAGACAAAAACAGGAATAAAAGTATGGGGAAAAGTAATAATGAAAGATATAGCACCTAAATCACATGAGGTGACAGGTCGCGACCTGTCACTACTTATTCAGATTTCTCCCCGGATTCTCATCATCGCAATCCCAGTTCGCCGGATTATCCATGATATACTGCCGAGTTTTGCATGCTTCCCCTTCTGAACGGATTATTCGTTCGTAAAAAGACCGCTGCCAAAAAAAATTCAGAAAACCTGCCAGGTGAATGTATTTGGATGAGGTTGTTTTAAAAGCCCCGATAATTTCGGATAAAGATTTGATTTTTATTGTTGTCAGTTGTGTCGTCGGTGGTGTCGGTTGGGTTGGCAGTGTTGGTAGCATTGGTAGGGACAGGTCGCGACCTGTCCCTACTGTACTGCCGGTGATTTTAATCATTCCATGAACATGATTAGGCATGACGACGAAAGCATCCAATTCTACATAACGATATTGATTGCTTAACCATAACCAGCGGGATTCAACAATTTTTCCGTATTCGTTTGGAACGACTTTGCCACCCACAATGTCGGCGAGGAAACATTCCTTGTTTTTCACGCAGATCGTCACAAAATAACAGCCTGGAGAAGAGTAATCCCAGCCGTGCAAACGCATGTAGCGGCGGTTATGGATTAAAGGATTAAAAGCCATTCATTCCCCAGCAGCCCTGATAATATCAGATGAAGATTTCATTTTCATTATTGTAAGTTGGGCCGGTTGTGTTGGTAGGGACAGGTCGCGACCTGTCCCTGCTGATTCTCTGCGGATTCATGGGCCCGTATTCTCCACAATCTTTATTTCTTTTTCAGTCAACCCATACAATTCATAAACCAGCCGGTCGATTTCGCGATCGGTAGCATCAATCTGGCGCTGGATAATAGTTTTTTCATGCTCAGTGCATGCAAGAAGGAGTTTATTGTGAAGGTCGAGCATAAGGGAAACGATCTTGTTTATATTGTCGTGAAGTAATTTATCTGAGGGATTTGATAAATCTATTGGGGGGATAGGGAGTTGTTCAACATGATATTTTTTTACTTGTGCTAATGCCTCTCCTTTTTCAGGATTCATTATTGAATAGTAGAATTCAACTAAAGAGGAATTGATAATTGCCAATATTAAGCGCAAATCATATTTATTTGATTTCGATATTATTATATGCAGATTATCTCTCTCGAAGAAAGAATCATCGACAATGACTGCGATAATTGAATCACCAGTTTGCCTTACAACGATTTTGTTAAGTGCTTTAAAAATTGTTGCATCACGCGGAGCAGCCAACCATTCTCCATAAAGAATCCAATAATCATTATTCCAGAGATTCCGATATCGGTTTATAAGACTTCCACGAAGCAATGGAGACCACTTCTTACTGGGTTTAATACCTTCCGTCACATATGGTTTATCTTTCATAATTTCATCAGTTTGTGGAGGAATGCCTTTACCTTTTTCAAAAGGTTTTATTCCGTTATAAACATCGCAAAATTCTGAAAGAGACCGTGATTTATTTCTAATTTTTCGATACAAATCCTGAACATCTTCCGATGCAACTATATTAATAGAATCACCATTTCGTGGTAGGTCTTTTAAAGAAAGTTTATGCCAAAGTCGTATTCCACAATTGTCTTTGATTTCTATTTTTATCTTTTCATTCTTTGGAGTAAATCCGGGAACCCGTTGAAATATTAACACGTGCGTATCTACAATTGCTTTAAAAACCTTTTCTGGTAAGTGAAGAATCGTGATCCAATTGAATTCATTTGCTAAATATTTTCTTATACTTTTGTAAGTAATTGATTGCAGCCAGGTATTTGAAATAATTACTCCCAATAAGCCATTTTTTACAAGTATACTGCTATACCGTTCCAAAAAGAGTAAATATAGGTCTTTTTCATAATCCTGATATTTGTAGTTATGCAAGAAATATTCCTGTTCTTTATCAGAAATCATATATCCATACGGCGGATTCCCGATCACGCAATCAAACCCGCCGGACTTCATGGCATCGGGGAACTCGCGGTTCCAATCGAAGGGATTGACACGTTTCATTTCGTCGGGGTCGGGGAGCAGGCGGCCGGAGAAATAATCGGGGCCGATCAGGGAGTTGCCGCATTTGATGTTATTGGAGAGATTGGGCAAAGCCCGTTCATGGAAAAGCTGGCGGGACTGGCCCACGGTTTCGTCGGTTTCGCCTTCCAGGACCTTGAGCAGCAAAGACAATTTTGAGACCTCGACCGCCTGGAGATCGATGTCCACGCCAAATATATGCGTGGTCAAGATGCGCTTTTTCTCATTGATGTTCAGCCGCCAAAACTTGCGGCGGCCGTCAAAGTAAACGGCCTCCTTGTGCTTTTCGGGCCGGTTTTCCAGGTACCATTTCAGAGAGTGGTCAAGCAGGCATTGATAAGCGCCAAGGAGGAATGAACCGGAGCCGCAAGCCATATCCAGAACGCGCAGCGGCTGGCCGCTTTTGCCTCCGGCAAGCTGCGCCGGGCTTTTGCCTTCGATCATCTTGCCAACCGTGTTGGTTACGATGTAGTTCACGATGTAGGCCGGAGTGTAGTAAACGCCACCCGCCTTGCGCACCTCGGGCTTCTCTTCCACCTTGGCCCGATGGTCGGCGGTCAGGCGGATGACCTTGCCCAGGAAGCGCTCATAGACCGTGCCCAGGATCTCCACCGGCAAAACACCGAAATGATAGGGCGAGCCGTTCTCGAAGTAGAGGTTTTGCAGGATGGGTTTGAATACCTTGTCGTCGATCTGGAGTTTCGGTGTGAGCTGGTCGGGAGATTCGGCGATTCCATCCTCTTTCTTGAAATGGAAGAGCCCCGAATTGTATTTTTCGTCAGCTTTGCGGCACAGGTCACCCACGAAACGGGCGTAGATGCCGGGCCGTTCGCAGAGCTTGAGTAACTGGCCGTAAGACTCGCTGCCGCGATCCTCGGCCATGCGCAGGAAGATGACGCGGTCGATGGTGCGCTGCACGGCAGTGTTCAGGTCGTCATAGCCCAAGTACAGATTGCGCATGGCGATATTGCGGGCCAGGGAATCACGCCAGCCTTCGATTTCCTTCAGGAACTCGCTGTCCACCTCGGAAGTGCCGCGCTTGCGCTTGGAAGCGGCGTAACGATCGTAAGCCCCCGCCCATACTGCCTCACGCGAGAAAATATCCCAAAGCTCTCGCCAACGGTCGGGATATTCTTCATCGCGGAAATACTGAATACGGCCATAGCTTGCCTTGTCAACGGGCCGCGGCCTTTGGCTGCAGTCGTAGACACTCAGCTCCTCAAAATCGGTCAGGATAGAGAGGGGGACTCTGGCGCTCCAACCGTAGCGGCGCAACTGGTATGCAGGACCCGGGTCAGCATTGATGTTAATGCCACATTTCTTGGCCTCGGTGTAAAACTTGGCCAAGGTGCCGACACGGAAGGTGTAATCCGGGGCTTTCTGCTGACCCTCGATTTCCAAACTGTCTTCGGGAATGACCTCACGGTATTGCAATGCGGTCATGGCCGCATTGCGCATGTCCCAGTCCAGGGCTTCGAAAAAGGGATCGATCAAACTCTGGCGGACATGGGCTTCCTTGACACCGGGAGCAAAAAAATCCTGGCGGTTATCGGCAAAGTATTTGCAAAGCTTGGCGATTTCCTCTCTTCCCTGTTTAAAGGTTTTGCTCATATTCGTTTACCTTATAACTACTTGATCAGGGTCATATTGTCAAGGTTTGAAACCTGAATTCGACGCTAGTAATTTAACCACCTGTCAAATTTACTCGCGAGTTTATTTGCCTGCGGGTAAAATATGCAGTAGAGACGAAAAATTTTTCGCCCTTAGTGCTCGTCATTGGTATAAGCAACCCTCCTTGTAATAATCCCCCAAATGTGTTAAAAATAACCAATGAAAAAGAAATTGGTTTCCATAGTGATTCCGGTTTTCAACGAAGCCGAAAACGTCGGCCCGCTCCACGAAGAGATCGCCGCGGCAATAAAAAGCCGGCCGGAGGACTATGAAATAATTTTCATCAACGACGGCAGCTCCGACGGTTCGCTGGCCGAGTTGAAAAAAATCCGCGGCCTCGACCCCAGGGTCAAAATCATTCATTTCCGCAAGAATTTCGGGCAAAGCGCCGCGATTTCGGCCGGTTTCGAATTCTGTCATGGCGAGGTAGTCATCACCATGGATGCCGATTTGCAAAACGATCCGGCCCACATTCCCCAGTTGGTGGACAAGGTAGCCGAAGGCTATGATATCGTCAACGGCTGGCGCAAGGACCGCCATGACAAGTGGCTGACCCGGAAAGTGCCTTCTTTTTTCGGCAACAAGCTCATTTCCTGGATTACCGGCACCAAGCTGCATGATTACGGCTGCACCTTGCGCGGATTCAGAAGCGATGTGGTCAAGAATCTAAAATTGTATGGCGAGATGCACCGTTACATCCCGGCCATCGCTTCGCGTATGGGCATCAAGTCCACTGAGATTTTGGTCAACCACCGCGCCCGCAAATTCGGCAAATCCAAGTACGGGTTGGGCCGGACTTTCCGGGTGGTGATCGACCTGATCTCCCTTAAATTCCTTCTGGCCTATTCCCACCGGCCGCTGCAGATTTTCGGCGGCGCGGGGCTGCTGATGATCCTGACCGGCCTGGGCTGCGGGTCGATCCTGACCTATGAAAAATTTGTCCTCAGCCAGGGCATCGCCAACCGGCCGCTGCTGTTTTTCACCCTGTTAATGATATTTTTGGGATTCCAGGCTATTTCGCTGGGACTGCTGGCCGAAATGCTTTCCCGTATCTATCATGAAGGGTTTGATAAAAATGAATATGCCATTCGCGAACTCATAGGATTTGCAGATGAAAATATTGATGATCGCTCCCGAACCCTTCTTTGAACCGCGCGGAACGCCATTTTCCGAATATTTCCGCATCAAGGCGCTGTCGGCTCTGGGGCATACCGTGGACCTGGTCACCTATCCTTTCGGCGTGGATAAGGATATTCCGGGCTTAAAAATTTTCCGCTGCTGGAAACTGCCCTGGATCAAGTCAGTGCGGACCGGCCCGTCACTAGCCAAGGTGGCGCTCGATTTTTTTCTTTTCCTGAAGGTGCTGCAGCGGCTTTGGCATGAGGATTATGACCTGATCCATTCTCATGAAGAGGGAAGTGTCATCGGGGTTTTTTGCCAAAAAATGACCAAAATACCTCATTTGTACGACATGCATTCCTCACTGGTGCAGCAAATGGAAAATTTCAATTTCACCCGCTCGAAAATCATTATCCGTTTTTTCAAGTTCAGCGAAACGATTGCTCTGAAAAACGCTGCGGCGGTGATCGTCATTTGCCGTTCTTTATTTGACTATGCCGCTGGAATCACCGCTGCCGCCAAGTTGACACTGATCGAAAATTTCATGGATGATCGTCCCGGGGTCAATAATGAAGAAAAATTCCTGCGCTTGCAAAGGGAAATCAATCCCGATAGAAAAAAAATCATCATGTATACGGGAACCCTTGAAGCGTATCAGGGTATTCCTTTGCTGCTGGAGAGCCTGCGCTTACTGGGCGATGATTTTCGCTTGATATTGATCGGCGGCAAAGAAAACCAGGTGGTTAAACTACGCCGCCAGATACTGGAGATGAAGCTGGAAAAGCGGGTCATGTTGCTGGGGCAGAAACATTCCCGTGATATTCCTTATTACTTGCAGGCAGCGTCTGTTCTGGTCTCGCCGCGTATCCTGGGAACCAATATTCCGCTGAAAATTTATTCCTACCTGGCCAGCGGCGTGCCTGTCGTAGCCACTGACCTCGTCACCCATACCCAGTCGATCAGCAAAGACATTGCCATCCTAGCCGCCGCCGCGGCCGAACCATTTGCCGCTGCCATCAATTTGGCCGTCGGCCCCCATGGGCAGGCGGTTGCAAGCCGGGCTCTGGCCTATTGCCGGGAGCATTACACCGCTGAGCGCTATATTGATCTGGTGGCCCAGGCCTTGGGCAAGGCGGTTCCATCCGTCGCAGGTTAGAGCCTTATAGCAAATTCTAAAATTTGTTAGCTTTTTAGAACAAATTTTGAATTTGCTATCTAAGGCTCTTATCCCCCCTTGCAGGGGACTTCGCAGTTCTGCTGGGCCAGGCGGTTGTGGGGCAATAAGTATTTACCGAATCTTCGCCCAATGTCCATTAATTGACAAAAAAAAAGCATTATGTTAATAAAGTAACGGAGGCAGTCAATGGCACTTGGCCGCAAGGCGGTTATTAGTAACTTAAAGCAAATTAACTTGGTAAAAAAACAAGATAATTTGCTTTCTAAGTTACTTATCCTGCGCAGCAGGGTTAGGCGACGAAATGGGGAGAAATGATGATAAAAACGTTGCGAAAAACCCTGAACCATTCATTAAAAAAAAGTAGCAATTAAAAATGGATATTCATTTTTTTGCAAAAACCGATGTTGGAAAAGTTCGCAGCGCCAATGAGGATTACTTCCTCAGTGAAAAAATCACCGCTAATGAATTTTTGTTTATCGTGGCCGATGGCATGGGCGGACATCAGGCCGGAGACGTGGCTTCCAAACTGGCTTCGGAAACATTTTCTGACTCTTATAAAAGCTTAAGAAAAAAGAATACCGCCATCATGGAAAGCATGGAACTGGCCATCAAGAAAGCCAATACCGTTGTATTTGAAAAAGCGGCGGCCGACATTGAAAAAAGGGGCATGGGGACGACATTTTCAGCCATGATTATCGCTGATATGAAAGCGTTCATCGCCCACGTTGGCGATTCGCGTGTTTATCTGATCCGCAAAAGCAAGATAAAAAAAATCACCACCGACCATTCTTTCGTGGAGAAACTGGTTGAAGAAGGCCGGATATCTCCCGAAGAAGCCCGGGAACACCCCCAGAAAAATGTGCTTTATATGTCCCTGGGAGCCAGGGAAAACCTCACTCCGGAAATATTGAATGCCATTATCCTGGAAGATGGCGATGCGCTGATCATGTGCTCCGATGGCTTGAGCAACATGGTGACCGATGAAAACCTTATGAAAATAGTTATGGATGATTACCCCGAGGATGCGGCTGACGCCCTGGTCAAGTTGGCCAATGTCAACGGTGGTGCCGATAATATCACCATGCAGATTGTCCGCATTGGTTCATTGGCGATGCTTGAAAAAACCAAGCCGATCAGGGTGACCAAATCACGTAAGAAAATATTCGGTGCCATCTCCCTGCTAGTCTTGCTGGCAATACTGTTGGCCTTGTGGTACATATTCAAAAACATCGGTCATAGCGAGACAAAAATTACCAAGAATGCCAATGCCGCTTTTTTAGATGCAGAGCAAAAAAACAGAAAACCGCAAAAAATCAATGAGATTGATTCCAGTAAGCTGAATGCTTTGGATTTGGCTGCCGCTGATTGTCAATTTTTGATTGACCAGAAATTGCATTTCGTTAAAAATAATGTGTTATATGTTTTTAACCTGCAAAATTTGGCGCTGCAGAATATTCAGTTGAACAGCGAAGACCAGGTTGTTCCTTCGGAAACAGGCGAGATATACCTGCTTAGAAAATCAACAACCCTGAAGATCGATTACCATTTGCTTAAACCCGACGCCCTTAAGCCCCTGTTGATCATTCAGGCTGATAAGCAATTCGATTTGAAAGAAATGGAGTCCAAACGCGGCAAGATTTTTAAAATAGCCAACCTGCAAACCAAGATTATTCCTGATTTCATTAATGAAAACATTTTCATTTTTCATGATCTAAAGCAGTATTATGGCATAAAAAACTGGCGAACTTCCGACAGCCAGCAGTTCCATTTTGCAGAACTTGTTTTTTCAGAAGGTTCACAGCTGTTTTTCAAAAAAATAGACAGCCAGATGACCATGCTCTACAACAATCGGCAAAATGGTCGAATCGCGATTTTTAACGTGAATAATTTTGAGAAAATCGAAGAATATCAACTGTCGCCAATGCTCACTCCGCTGTTGCTCGAATACTTCAAAGATCATTCGTTGCGTTTTTATTACCCGGATCAATGCATCGATATTCGCAGAGGCAAAAAGGAAATCCGCCGCCAGAATCAGTTCAATAATTACCAGTTCAATATCGTAAAAATTTTGCTGGATATGGATAATGGCCAGAAGCTGTTCTTCAATGACAGCAACAAATTGTTTTCTCTGCTTTGCGACTCATGATTAAAATCGGCGAAAAACTCGGGCATTTTCTCATCCAGGCGGAAATCGGCAGGGGTGGGATGGGCACCATCTATTTTGCCATTGACACCATGCTGAACCGGGAAGTGGCCCTGAAAGCAATCCATCCGCAACTGGCCGATAACCAGCAGCTGATGGACCGCTTCAAAATAGAAGCCATGACACAGGCGCGGATGAACCATCCCAATATCGTCACGATTTTCAGCTTCAATAAAATTGATGACCAGTATATCATTGCCATGGAATACGTTGATGGTAAAAGTTTAAAAGAACTTTTGCAGGCAAAAAAAAGGCTTGCTCCGGCCGAAGCCATCGATATCATAACTCAGGTGGCTGAAGGCCTGTCCTATGCCCATGGCCATAACGTGATTCACCGTGATATAAAACCGGCCAACATATTGCTTGCCAAAGATAATAAAGTTAAAATTTCGGATTTCGGCATTGCCAAAGTTTTTGGTGCCCAGGGTTTGACCAAAACCGGGATGATGATGGGAACTCCCTGGTACACTCCTCCGGAACAGATTATGGGTAAAAATATTGATTTCCGGGCCGACTTGTATTCTCTGGGAGTCACTTTTTACGAATTGCTTACCAGCAGGGTGCCTTTTGATTCGGAAACCAATTCCGAGTTTCAGATTCAAAAAGCTCATTTGGAGACGCCGCCGCCCCGGCCCTCGATATTTAATCCGCAAATCGGCGTAAAACTTGAAAAAATTATCCTGCAGGCCTTGCAAAAGAAAGTGGAAAAACGTTTTCAAAGTGCCAGGGAAATGATTACGGAGCTTCAGAAAATTCGTGGTGAGCTCAGCAAAACCGAGCTGGCCGATTTTTCGGCCGCTATTCATACCCAAGTACTCGCTGCACCATCCGTGAAACGCCGCCGTTTTCTGCTGTCACCGCTGAAAGCTATTGCTTTCCTGATCTTGCTGCTGGCCGTGGGCATTTTCTGGATAATCATGTCCGGAAAAAACAGCCGCAATGAAAGTATGGGTGGTGGCGCGCAAAAAACGCTGGCGCTATTGACGGACAAACAAGATCAAGCTGTGACGAAACCTCAAAACCTGCCGGCGCAAAAAAGTACTAATCCGGCAAGCGAGGAAAAAACGCCAGTCAAAGAAATTGCCACTGACCGGCAAAGCAATGAATCGGGGCAACAAATTTCCCCAATCACGATTGCGGTTGATGAAAAAGATCCGCTAAAAAATATTCAAACCGTGCCAATCGAAGTCAAGAAAGAATTGCCGGAAAAAGCGCAGTCAAAAGATAAAGAAATTCCCGTTCAGGAACAACCGGTCCCGGCTGAGCGACTAGGCAGCCTGGATGCTGAATTGATCCGCCTGCGCGGTTTTCTGGGAAAGGGGAATCTGCTTGCTGCCGACCGGCTGGCTGATGCCCTGTTGCAATCCGGAACCGCAAGCCGGGGTTTCCCTTTACTGGGCAATGTGAAATTTTTCCTGAACAAATTCGCCGCCGCTGAACAATTGTGGCTGAAATCTTTGCAGGCTAATCACCTTGTTACCCTGGAGCTGGTGCATATGCACGAAGTTGCTGGTGATTTTTGCCTGGGCCAACTGAAATTCAAAAAAAAGATCATCATGTTCAGCTCCGATGCCCGGGGTGATCACAGTTTCGCGCTCCAGGCTGGCAATATTAAAGCGATCATTATGGGCAACGACCTGAGGATAACCATTACGGCAACCATCAATGACCAGGAAATGAATGAATCGTTCATGCTGGTCAATAAAAATAAAAAACTGGAAAAAGAGAAATTCCTTGTCGATTTTTTGAACAAATATGTGTTATGAGGAGGCCAGGTTGAAAAAAAATATTTTGCCCTCCGTTTCCATGCGCAGCGCCGCCGGTTTTTCATTACTGGGTTTTTGGAAGGGAAACAATTCAGCATTGCTTTTGGGCGCGGTTGTTGTACTTGTGCTTGTTATTTTTGGCTGGCTGATTTTCCGCCGCCGTAAAGATAACTTTCCTGAAATCAAGTTCAATGCTGAGCTTCCCGGGCCGGACAAGGATATGACCATAATTGAAAACCTACCTGTCAATGAACCACGGTCGACCCCAGCACCGGGCATTTATGGAAAAATCGAAGTGATTATCGGCAACCAGCAAATCGGCACATATCTGGTTACCGACAATCCGCTGACGATTGGCCGCGATCCTGCCCAGGCTCTGGCCGTCATTCAGGAGGCGATTGTTTCCAAGCTTCATTGCTCCATTTTTTTTCGCGCCGACCAGATATTCATCAAGGATCTTAATTCGACCAATGGTACCTATGTGAACGAAGAGAAAGTGAGCGAACGGGAATTGCACGATAATGATATTGTGTTTCTCGGCAAAAAAGGAACCGTAAAAATAATTTATCACAAATTGGAGGCAAGATGAAAAAAAATATTCTATTGACAGCAATGATTATGATCACGGTAAGCGGAAGTCTGTGGGGCCAGAAAGCGGTCAACAAAGCCGATATCTTGCTGGTGCCCGAATGGAAGCAGATTTATGACAACTATATTCCCGACGCGGAATTAATCCAAAAACTGAAAACCAAGGCACCCGAGCTGAAGGCCGACGTCTATTTCGGCTACTGGTGCGATGATTCCAAAAATAACGTGCCGGTATTCCTGAAAATTCTCGACACCCTCAATGTGGCGGAATTCAAGGTTAATTTTTATGAAGTCGAAAAAAAGCTGACAGCCGACCAGAAATATTACGTGGAAGACATGATGATAGAAAAAGTGCCCACTTTTATTTTTTACCTCAATGATTTTGAAATGGGCCGCATCATCGAAAACCCGAAGAACAGCATTCTCCAGGACATGCTGCTGATCGTGCTTTAAAAGTTCGCTACGTAATGCGTAATGCGTGATGCGTTATGTGAAACTGCAATAGTGGATTTATTTATCAAGATTCTTTTCTTTCACATCACGCATAACGAAGTCTGGTAAGTTCGTTCACGCATAACGAAATCGTCTTTTACTTATAAATACGGTTCCAGTTCTATCACCGATGGCGGCTCGCTTTGCTTGAAAAAATATTCCGGAATCAGTTTCAGGTTTTGCGTCGCTTCGTTTTGGCTGCGAAATTTCCCCCCAAAGGACCAACTAGCAGCTGCGTCCGTCCTTGACGCGGTTCAGGATGAAAAAATTTTCCTTGCCCGTGATTTGCTGGTAAGCGCTGCGCACTGATTGCTCGAGGCAGTCCATTTCCAAAAAAATGCTGAAACTGATTTTCTCCGCAACCAGTTCCTGGCGCCAGAGATCGCCGGCGGTTCGGGGTTTTTTCGGGCCTGGGAAAAAGTGGAATTTCTATAACTTCGTCTTTTGGTTCGTTTGTGATGTTTGGAATCAGGTTGAGAAGTTCTGGAAATGAAACTTCTGTGCTTACTTGGGGTTCGGGAATGTCTGGGAGGTCCAATAGCGGAATGCCCTTGATTTGGGTTTCGTTGCTCATAGCCGGTACAGCAATGATTACTGCCGCTTGTGAAGCTGGCTGGGTATGGCCGAACAGGCTGTCCAATTCATTGAAATCAAGGGAGGGCATCGTGTCGGCTTCTTTTTTGAGCAGTAGGCCGGTGATCAGGAAAAAGTACAGGATTTTTAAAATTGTGTGTTTGCGTTCGGCGGGGAAACGGAGCAGGACGGCTTCTGGGCGTTGCGGTTCACGGAAACAAGCGAATACTTCCTGTTGTTCGGCATTTAAAGTATATTGAAAACTTTTCTCCGCTTCGGAAGCCTGTTGTAATTCTCCGGACAGTGATCCGAGCTCTTCCCATATGATATTCACGTCCATATGTGCCAGAATATAATTGTAAACAAGCGGCGCAATTTCCAATTCCAGGCTGACCAGGCGAGTAGGCGGAGATTCCGACTCCAGCCGATAACTGCCGCTGTTCCAGAACATGATGCTGGTAGCGATGCGCTTAAGCTGGTCGCGGCTGGCGTTGATCAGGGTTTTCAGAGTAATCAGTCCGTTTTCCATCAGGATTTTTCCAAAAGACTCGGTTATCTTATTACCGGCCAGGTATGGGGCGAGCGCTTCGGGATTGACCAATTTCTTGGCCAGCAAAACGTGTTCGATTTTATCTTCTTCGTCGCTGGAAATGGCCCAGCTGATTTTTCCTTGATTCAAATAAAAAACCTTGAGAATCTCGTTTTTCCTGAAATACAGGATGCCGGTCTGGTTTTGCTCGTTTATGGCCAGCAACAGCTTGACCGGAGCGGTTTCATTAAGGTTGCCTTTATCGGGAATCATTTTTTCTTCGCCGGGCAGTTTGATTGGGTAGATATGTCATCAATGCGCATGGCCTCATTGTAGTAAAAGTCGGCAAAAGTCAAGCCCCGGCAGAATAGTTGACTTGACCTCTAAAGGCAAAAAAATTATTTGAGGATGGCTTCCAACCGCTGGTTGACTTCCTGCCAATTAATGATGTTCCAGAAAGCTTCAACAAACTTGACGCGCTCATTTTTGTAATCCAGGTAATAAGCGTGTTCCCAAACGTCAAGTACCAGCAGGACGCGGAACATGGGAATGACGTTGGTGTTGTGCTTTTCGATCTGCATCAGCAGCGGCCGGTTGGTCTGGCGGCAATAGACCAAAGCGGCCCAGCCCGAACCTTCGGCGCTGATGGCGGTCTGGCTGAATTCTTTTTTAAAGCGTTCGAAGCTGCCGAATTCACTGTCGATAGCCGCAGCGAAAATCCCTTTCGGCTTGGGCGTTGTCTTGGCGGCCGGGGCCAGGTTTTCCCAGAACAAAGAATGCAGCAGGTGGCCGGCGGCGTTGAAGGAAAACGCCTTGGCCAGGGCCTTGGCGTCGCCGTCGATACCTTCCTTGCGGTTGCTGTCCAGGGTTTGCAGGATAGTGTTGGCGCCATTGACGTAGGCCGCGTGGTGCTTTTGGTGGTGCAGCTGCAACTGCGTCTCCGAGATGTAAGGTTCAAGGTCTTTATAACCGAATTCCAATTCCGGCAGAAGATAGGGTTTCTTTTCCATTTTACCTCCGTGAATTTTCGTAATCATACTGTCAATATAGAAAATCATGAATAAATTGTCAAGGGCATGGGATCACGGCGTGCTGTGTTATTTCTCAACGACCTCTCGATCTCCCCCAAGCCCCCCTTGGCAAGGGAGGTGTAGAAAAGGCAAATACAACGATCTATTTGTTGTTTTTATCATCCGCTATTTCTCTATGAAAACCCCCTTTACCAAGGGGGGTGGCGAAGCCGGGGGGATTTGTATTTCGATTGCGATATTTTTAGGGCACGGCACGACTTGTCCCCGCAGGGGGCGTGCCCCTACATCCCGGTTGTCCTTTAGGTCCTATTTCGGTTATAATGTCTCTGGAGGCCCCATGAAGCGCACAATAATATTGATCATAGTTATACTGTTTTCCTGTCTCCTGCCGGCGGAAGAAATTCAGACCGTGGCCGAGAGCTCGAATTTTACGAAGACATCTTTGTATGATGATGTCATGGGTTTTTTATACCAGGTACAGAAAAGATCCGATCTGATCAGGATATTGCCCTTGACCACGTCCAGCGAAGGGCGGCTGATCCCGCTGGTGGTATTGAGCAAGGAAAAAGTCAGCCGTCCTGCCGATTTGCAGATGGTCGGCAAATCGGCGGTATTGATCATGGCCAACATCCACGCCGGCGAGGTCGAAGGCAAGGAGGCGTCGCTGATGCTCATCCGCGACATCGCCCTGGGCAAGCTCTCCAACCTGCTCGACAGCCAGGTACTGCTTTTCGTCCCCATTTTCAACGTCGATGGCAATGACAAACTAGGGCACAACCGCCGCGACCTGGGACCGGAGCTGGCCGGGGTGCGCTTTAATGGACAAAATTTAGACCTGAACCGTGATTACCTGAAGCTGGAATCGCCCGAAGTTCGCGCCCTGGTGACCATTTTCAACACTTGGGACCCGGTGCTGGTCGTGGACATGCACACCACCAATGGGTCCTATCATCAGGAACCGGTAACTTATTCGACCCTGCTCAACCCCAATAGCGCCGATAAATTGCGCGGTTACATGTGGCAGAAACTCTTTCCGCCCGTGGCCCGCATGTTGAAAAGCGTTTATGGCTTCGACAGTTTGCCCTACGGCAGTTTTGTTGACCGCGAATTCCCGGAAAAGGGCTGGACGAGCGACGCTCTGGAAGCCCGCTACGGTTCCAACTACGTGGGCCTGCGCAACCGCTTCAGCATCCTGAATGAGAATTATTCCTACGCCGATTTCAAGACCCGGGTATTGGCCTCGAAGGCTTTTGTCACCTGCATCATTGATTTTACCGCAAAAAATATTGCCGCCATGGCCGCCTTGGTCCGCCAGACCGACATGGAAACCGCTTCAAGCTTCGGTCGCGGCGAATTCGTCCTTGAGTTTAAGCTGGAAAAACTGTTCGACCTGACCGTTAAAAGTTATGAATTTATCAAGGAAACTATCAAACCCGAAGACCGTGCCAAGTATCCGCCCTGGGTGGGCGATTTTATCATGAAAAAGACCGACGCTCTCAAAGATTACCGGATGCCATACCTGTCCCTGGCCGTACCCAGTCGCAGCCTGAAACTGCCGGCCGGTTATGTGCTGATGCCGCAGCAGCCCGAGGCGCTGGCCAATCTTAAGCGGCACGGCATCCGCGTGGAAATGATTCTGGAGGGTTTCAAGGCCGAAGCTGAAAGCTTCAAGATCACCGGAGTGGAGTTAGACAAGAATATTTTCCAGGGGCATGTCCTGAATACCATCAAAGGGAATTACGAAAAAGTGGAAGTTGATATTCCGGCTGGTTCTTATTATGTCAGTCTGGAACAGCCTCTGGCCCGTTTGATCCCGGTGCTGCTCGAGCCAGAATCGGTGGACAGCCTGGCGGCCTGGGGATTTTTCAACCGCATTATCGTCCAGCAGTGGAGCAACCAGCCCGGGCCTTACCCGGTCTACCGTCTGTCCCAGAGGCCGCCGGCCGCCATGCTTAGTGAGTGAAACCAGCATGCTGGAAAATTTAACCAACCGTTTCAACAAGGTGCTGCGCTATCTCAAAGGCGAAGTGCAGATTACTGAAGGAAACATGCAGCAGGCCTTGAAAGAGATCAAACTTTCGCTGCTTGAAGCCGACGTCAACTTCAAAGTGGTAAAGAAATTCATCCAAAATATCAGTGAAAAAGCCATGGGCCGCGAGGTTCATGAAAGTCTGAACCCCAGCCAGCAGGTAATCCGCATCGTCCAGCAGGAGCTGGTGGCGATGCTCGGTTCGGAAAACAGGGAATTGAACAAAACCGCGGTTAAACCGACTTTTGTCATGCTGGCCGGCCTGCAGGGATCGGGCAAAACAACCACGGCCGGAAAACTGGCCCTGCACCTCAAAAGCCTGGATAAAAGTTCACTGCTTTGTTCGTTGGATTTGAAACGCCTGGCGGCCGGGGAGCAACTGGAAATCATCGCCCGTGAAATAGGGGTCAATTATTTCACCAGCGCCAGCCGGGAATTGCCGCTACTTATTCATGAACTGAAAAAAAACGCCACTGACTACGGTTATGATTTTGTCATTGTCGATACTGCCGGCCGCCTGCATATCGACGATGAATTGATGGGGGAACTGCGGTTGGTCAAGGAGATGCTGCAGCCTGCCGAAGTCATCTTCGTGGCCGACGCACTGACCGGACAGGACGCGGTCAATTCGGCCCTGAGTTTTTCGGAAAAAATCGGCATTGATTCGATCATTTTGACCAAGCTCGATGCCGACGCGCGCGGCGGTGCCGCCCTTTCTATTGTCAGTGTTACCGGCAAACCGATCAAATTCATCGGTAACGGCGAAAAGCTCGCCGATTTAGAGAAATTCTACCCCGAACGCCTGGCCGCTAAAATTTTGGGTATGGGCGATATGTTGACCCTGATTGAGAAGGCGGAAAAGGATTTTGACCAGCAGCAGGCCGAGATCCTTTCACAGCGAATGCTGGCCAACGAATTCAGCCTCGATGATTTTCTGGGCCAGTTGAAGCAGATTGAAAAACTTGGCTCAATGAATGATATCATGGGCATGCTGCCCAACTTGGGTTTCAAGGGCAATGTGGCCGATGTTCATGTCGACGAAAAACGGCTCCGGCACCTGGCTGCCGTCATCGAATCCATGACCGGCAAAGAACGGAACAATCCCAAAATCATCGACGGCCGCCGGCGGCTGCGCATTTCCCGCGGTTCAGGACGACCAGTTTCTGAAGTCAACCAGGTCTTGAAAAGCTACACGGAAATGAAAAAAAATTTTAAAAAACCATTTTTTAGAAAGATGTTGAAAAAATTTGACAATTTTTCCAAAATGATGTAAATTTGATTTTCTAAAAGTCTGACAGAGGAGCATATTTCATGGTTGTTATTCGTTTGACAAGATTCGGAGGAAAAAAGAAGCCCTATTACCGCATCGTGGCTGTAGACCGGGAAAAACCCCGGGAAACAAAATATATTGATTTAATTGGCACATACAATCCCTTGGTCGATCCGGCCCAGATAAAAATTGATTTTGAAAAATACAATCAATGGATCAGCAAAGGCGCCCAACCATCTGAAACCGTTAAATCGCTGGTTAAAAAAGTAAATACAGCAAAACAAGGAGGACAACGTGAAACAACTAGTTGAAATTGTGTGCAAAGCGTTGGTTGACAATCCGGACCAAGTCGTGGTGACTCAAATTGACGGGGAACAGACAACTATTTTGGAACTGCGGGTGCATCAGTCTGATCTCGGTAAAGTGATCGGCAAGCAGGGCAGAACAGCCAGAGCTATGCGTACCATCCTGGCCGCGGCCGGCATGAAACAGAGAAGACGGTACAATTTGGAAATAATCGAGAATTTTGATCAGCCTCAGCAGTGATTGTAATTGGTTTTTTTTGGCAAAATTTTAAGAACGCGAGGGATTAAGGGGGAAGTGGTTGTCAGCCTTTCCCCCGATATAGTCATACCGGGAGAGGGAATTACGGTTGAATTGAAATCGAGCAAATATGTTCTATCCCAAAAAATCACAAGTATCGCTCTGGCTGGAAGCGAAGCCATTATTACCTTCAGCGGCGTCAATTCCATCAACGAGGCGTTGAAAATTGTCGGTTATTCTCTGTACGCTGATTTGACCGCGGTTAAAAAAAAGCGGTTGGCCACCGTGCTTGGTTTTTCGGTTTTTGACGGCCAGGGGAACTGCTGGGGAAAAGTCAAAGCGCAACCGCAGTATTCGTTCAACCAGCTGCTGGAGGTTGAAGACGCGCAGACCGGTGAGATTTTCTATGTGCCCTGGCATGACAGCATCGTCAAAAAAATCGATCGTCGGGCCAAAACCATCTGGATTGATCCGCCCCAGGGATTACGGGATTTGAACCGGTGAGATTTTCAATCATCACGATTTTTCCCGAACTGATCAAGAATTTTCTCAATTACGGACTGCTCGACAAGGCTATTAAAAACGGCCTGGTCGCGGTCGATGTCTATGATTTGCGTGAGTTCAGCCGCAACAAGCACCGCAAGGTAGATGACCGGCCGCTGGGCGGCGGTCCGGGCATGGTGCTCATGCCCGACCCGTTGTTCCGCGCCGTCGAATTCATCAAAGGCAGGCAACCGGGGCGGGTGCTCCTGTTTTCCGCCTACGGCCGCATCCTCAAGCAGGAGAAGATCAAGGAACTGGCTGCCGCAGACCATTTGATCCTGATCTGTGGGCGTTACGAAGGTATCGATCAGCGGGCCATCGATCAACTGGTGAATGAGGAGATTTCCCTGGGTGAATACGTGCTGATGGGTGGAGAAATCGCCGCTGAAGCGCTGCTGGAATCCGTTAGCCGCATGATCCCCGGCGTGGTCGGCAACCCGGAATCGGTGCAGGGTGATTCCTTTTATCATGAAGATCAGTACGCTTTTCCGCAATACACGCAGCCCCGCGCTTACCGTGACCTGGCGGTTCCGGAGCTGTTGCTCTCGGGCAACCACAAGCAAATAGAGCAATGGCGGCTGAAAAACAGAAAAAAAAGGAGAAAGGAAAATGAAAAAAATAGTTGAATGCGTGCCTAATTTTTCCGAAGGCCGCGACATGGCAATCATTGACCAGATCAGCGCCGAAATTAAAAAAATAGCCGGAGTCGAATTGCTCGATGTTGATCCGGGCCGCGACACCAACCGCACGGTGGTGACTTTCGCCGGCAGCCCGGACGGGGTCGAGGAAGCGGCTTTCCAGGCAATCAAGAAAGCCGCCGAACTGATCGACATGTCCAGGCACAGCGGCGCCCACCCGCGCATGGGCGCCACCGACGTTTGTCCTTTCGTGCCCGTGGCCGGAGTCACTATGGAGGAATGCGTCGAAATTGCCAAAAACCTAGGCCGAAGAGTGGGCGAGAACCTAGCCATTCCGGTTTACCTGTACGAAGAAGCGGCCGCCAGCGAGGAGCGGAGAAGCCTGGCTTATATCCGCGCCGGCGAATACGAAGGCTTGGCGGAAAAGCTAAAGAAAAAAGAGTTCAAGCCCGATTTTGGCAAGGCCGTATTCAACAAGAAAGCCGGGGCCACGGTTATCGGCGCCCGCGAGTTCCTGATCGCCTATAACGTCAACCTCAACACCCGCAACGTCAAGCTGGCCAAGGAGATCGCCAATCGCATGCGCGAAAAAGGCCGTACGCTCAAGAATCCCGAGACCGGCGTCAAGGAAACTGTCCCCGGCACCCTGAAAGCCGTGCGCGCCGTGGGCTGGTATATCGACGAGTACCAAATGGCCCAGATCTCGGTCAACCTGCTCAACTACAACATCACCCCCTTGTACCAAGTGTTTGAAGAAGCGGAACGGCTGGCCGCTGAATTCGGGGTGCGCGTGACCGGCAGCGAGCTGGTCGGCCTGATCCCCCTTGAGGCGGTGCTGCAGGTCGGGCGGCATTACCTGCGCAAACAGGGCGGCTGCCTCGGCGTCGAAGAAAAAGAGCTGGTCCGCACCGCCGTGCAGAGCCTGGGTCTGGCCGAAATTTCGCCATTCAAACCCGAGCACAAGATCATCGAATACCGTTTCCGTAAAATCGGCCCCCTGGCCGCTATGAACCTGGTCGATTTCTGCGCCGAACTGGCTTCCGACTCTCCCGCTCCAGGCGGCGGCAGCATCGCCGCCTTGAACGGCGCTTTGTCGGCGGGCTTGAGCGCCATGGTCGGCAATTTGACCTTCGGCAAAAAAGGCTATGAAAAAGTGCGCGATGAAATGGAGCTCGTGGCTGAAAAGGCGCAGCCGCTGAAGGATTTTTTCATCGAGGCCATCGACAAGGATACCGAGGCCTTTAATTGCCTTATGGCTGCTTTCTCCCTGCCTAAGAAGAGCGAAGAGGAAAAAAAGATCCGCCAGGACGCCGTGGCCGAAGCCACCAAGGGTGCGACATTGATCCCATTCGCGGTCCTGGAAAAATCGCGGACCGCTGCCGAACTGGCCCTGATCGTGGCCATGAAAGGCAACCGCAATTCATTTTCCGACGCCGGCGTAGCCGGACTGACCGCCGCCGTTTGCGCCGAAGGCGCGCTTTACAACGTCCTGATCAACACCCAGGAAATGGCCGCCGATTCTTTCCGCAGCGAAACCCGCGCCCAGGCACGCAATATGTGCGCAATGGTGCTGGAAACTGTGGCCAAGATCAAGGCCGCCATGGACAAGGGATTGGCAGATTAAGAAACGAACTATCGTGATTCGTAATTCGTAATTCGTGATTTGAAACAGCAATGGTTCGAACTATTGCTCACAATTCTTCCGAATTACGATTCACGAATTACGAATTACGGAGCGCCGGCAATAACTAAGGAGGGTGAATGAAAAACAAGCATTGGATGGTACTTTTGTCAATGTTGGTCTCCCTTGCGATGCCGGTACGGCCGGCGGAGGACAAAGCGTTGGACGCGCTGCCCATCGGGGTATCGCCGCATCGTCTGGAGTTGGCCGTGCTGCCGGCCGGCAAGGTCATGGATACAGCTTCGGGCCAGGAGGTAGACCTGCCCGCCCTGGTCCGGCAGAATCTTAACCGCGATGTTTTCATCATCGGCGAGTTTCACGACAGCTACGCCTGCCACGTCTGGCAAAAGGATTTCATCGAAGCGCTGGCTAAAAAATATCCGCGCCTGCTGGTGGGGTTCGAATTTTTCAACCGCGGCGACGACCCGGTCCTGGATCTTTACCTGAGCGGCAAGATCAGCGAAGCGGAGCTGCTGCAAAAAACCGACTGGTACCAGCGCGGCGCCATGAATTTCGCTTACACGCGCCTGGTTCTGGAGACGGTGAAAAAACTGGGCTTGAAGGCCGTGGGCCTGAACGTGCCACGCGAGTTGGTCAGCAGGGTGGCCAAGCGCGGCTTCGCCTCTTTGTCCGCCGCCGAGCAGGCCATGTTTCCCGGTGCCGGCCGCACCTATCCCGAACATGAATATTACATCCGCAGCACCCTTGGCGAATTCGCCGTTCAGGTGCCACTCTGGTTTCAGAATGTCTATGCCGCCCAAAAGTGCTGGGACACGGTCATGGCCGAATCCATGCGCTTGGCCTTGGCGCGCCCGGAGTTCCGCGGCCGCAAGGGGATCATCATCGCCGGCAGCGCTCACGTGGCCTACGGCCTGGGCATTCCCTGGCGCTACCGCCGGCGCGATAAGCGGGCGAATATCCTGACTCTGGTGCCGGTGACGGTCGCGTCCAAAAAAAGTGAAAGCAGCGAAGAGGAAAATCCCATGGTCAAGGCTCTGGCCGGGCAGTTAAAACCCGCGGCCGTCTTCGCCCGCGGCCTGGCCGATGTTGTTTTTGCCGTGGCCGCCGAAGAGAAGCCCTATTTCGCCGAGGCCGGTTTCAGCGGCAAAATGAACGCCGATGGACTCTTCGAAATTTCGCAAGTTCGCAAGGAGAGCCCGGCCGAAAAATCAGGTTTGCGGGTCGGCGATCGCATCCTGGCCGTTGACGGCGCGCCGGTCAAGTCCCTCGAAGCCCTGCGCCTTATCCTGGCCCAGAAAAACTGGAACGATTCGCTTGATCTGGAGATTCGGAAAAAAGTGATCCTGGTCAACGAATAACCGTTGCCAGGGTGCCAGCCGTTCCACATTTAAGGCCGCATTTGACCGTGGGCATTTTCTATGTTAAAAAGAAAACTTAAAACGGAGGCATGATGGCGCTCGATAAAAAACTGCTTGACCTGGTGACGCGCAAGGAAAAAGGCCGGATGGCCGGCGGTGAAAAACGGATCGCCAGCCAGCACGAAAAAGGCAAGTACACGGCCCGGGAACGGGTCGAAAAAATACTGGACGCGGGCAGCTTCGAAGAGTTCGACATGTTCGTCACCCACCGCTGCAATGATTTCGACATGCAGAAGAACCAGCCCCTGACCGACGGTGTGATCACCGGCTATGGCACCATCCAGGGGCGGCTGGTTTTTATCTTTTCCCAGGATTTCACCATCTTCGGCGGCTCGCTGTCCAAGGCCTACGCCGAGAAGATCGTCAAGGTCATGGAAATGGCGGCCAAGGTCGGGGCCCCACTCATCGGCATCAATGATTCGGGCGGGGCGCGCATCCAGGAAGGGGTCGATTCGCTGGCCGGCTACGCCGACATTTTCCTGCGCAACGTGCTTTATTCGGGCGTAGTGCCGCAGATCTCCCTGGTCCTCGGCCCCTGCGCTGGCGGCGCCGTCTATTCGCCGGCCATCACCGATTTTATTTTGATGGTGGAAAAGACTTCCTACATGTTCCTGACCGGCCCCAAGGTGGTCAAACAGGTGACCCAGGAGGACGTGACAACCGAGCAGCTTGGCGGCACCGGCGTGCATGCCAGCAAGAGCGGCGTGGCCCACCTGGTCTATGCTAACGAAGACGCCTGCTTCGACGGCTTGCGCCGCCTCTTTTCCTTCCTGCCCCAGAACAATACCGTCAGCCCGCCGGCCCAGGAATGCAGCGACCCGCTCAACCGCATGGAAGCGAAACTGAACCAGGTCGTCCCCGATAATCCCAATCAGCCGTACGATATGAAGGAGCTCATCACCCTGGTGGTGGACAACCGTGATTTCTTTGAAACCCAGCCCCTCTTTGCCGCCAATATCATCACCGGCTTCGCTCGTCTCAACGGCAAAGCGGTGGGCATCGTGGCTAACCAGCCCAAAGTCATGGCCGGGGTGCTGGACAACGCCGCCTCAATCAAGGCGGCCCGTTTTGTCCGTTTCTGCGACGCCTTCAATATTCCCCTGGTCGTTTTCGAAGACGTGCCCGGTTTTATGCCCGGGACCAACCAGGAATACAACGGCATCATCCGCAACGGCGCCAAGCTGCTTTTCGCCTTTGCCGAAGCCACGGTGCCCAAGATCACCGTCATCGTGCGCAAAGCTTACGGTGGTGCCTACTGCGTCATGAATTCCAAGCACATCCGCGGCGACGTCAACCTGGCCTGGCCCAGCGCCGAGATCGCGGTCATGGGCCCGGACGGGGCGGTGGAGATCATTTACAGCGAGGAACTGAAAAAGGCCGGGGACGCGGGCAAGAAAAAAGATGAATTGAAAAACCTGTACCGCGACCTTTTCGCCAACCCTTACAGCGCGGCCAAGAAAGGCTACATTGACGACGTGATCGAGCCGGCCAGCACGCGCCTCCGGTTGATCAAGGCCCTGGAGATGCTCGCCTCCAAGCGTGACGCCAATCCGCCCAAGAAACACGGCAATATCCCGCTGTGACCGAGGCAAACGAAATTGGACATCAAAAAGAGTCTTAATCGCTGGTTCGCCGGCCGCAAACAGAAAAACGAGGCCCTGGCCCAGGAGCCGCCGCCGGCCGCCATCCCCGCTCCAGCTCCGGCAGCCGAAGCCGTGGAGCCTGAGATCGTGGCCGTCATCGCGGCCGTCGTGGCCATCGAAGTGAAAATGTTCATGGCCCTCCAGGGCCGGAGTTTCACTTTCAAGCAGGACAACCAGCCGCAGGGCTGGAGCGAATGGGGGCGGCTGCTGGTTCATCCATATCAAGGAGTGCGTTAATATGAGCGAATATGTCTTGACTATCAACCAAAAGGAATACCGGGCTGAAGTCAGCGAGATCAACGCCGAATACGCTCTGATCCGGGTCAACGGCAGGGAGTTCCGCGTCGACCTGCAGCAGCTGGCCTTAAGCAAGCTGATGCCCGTGGAAACAAAAAAGAGCGAAGCCAGGCCTGAAGCGGCCGCCGCGATGCCGGCGGTCAGGCCGGCTTTGGAACCGCCGCAGGCAGGCGGGGACGTCTCCAACATCGTCAAGTCGCCGCTGCCTGGGCTGATCATCGATGTCAAGGTCGGCGCAGGGGAAAAGGTCAAAGCCGGGCAGATCATTGTGGTTATGGAAGCCATGAAAATGGAGAACCAGATCCAGGCGACCATCGACGGCACAGTCAAGAAAATATTCGTCAAAAAAGGCGACAATGTGGCCGAGGGGGATACCCTGATCGAGATCGCCCGTTCGGACATGGCCAGTTTATAAATTCCTTAAAGGAGCAGGCAATGAACAAAATCATTTCGGTCGTGCCCAATATCTCGGAAGGCAATGACCAGCAATTCATTTCCGGACTGGTTGAAAAGCTGAAAACGGTCAAAAACCTCCTGGTCCTGGATGTGTCCTGCGACAGCGTCCGCAACCGCACCGTTTTTTCTTTTACGGGCCCCAAAGAAGCAATCTTTGCCGGCGGCCTCACCCTTTACCGCGAAACCCTGAAGCAAGTGGACATGAGAAAACACAAAGGCCAGTATCCCCGACTGGGCGCGGTCGATGTCTTTCCCTTCGTGCCGCTCAAGGATGCCACCATTGAAGAGACCGTGGCCATGGCGGTGGAATTCGCCCAGCTGGTGGCCGCCGAGTTCAACCTGCCGGTTTACCTGTTCAGCGAAGCGGCGCGCTTTCCCATGCGCCGTTACATCGAAAACATCCGCGAAGGGGAATACGAAGGGCTGGAGCAAAAACTGAAAGATCCGCGCTGGAAACCGGATTTCGGTCCCGATACATTCAACCCCGCGGCCGGGGCCACCATCATCGGCGCCCGCCATCCCATGATCAGTTTCAAGGCCTTCCTGAACACGGGCGACATTGAAATAGCCAAAGCCCTGAGCCAGATCATCCAGCATGCCAACGGCGGCCTGTCCCACGTCAACGCTTATGCCGGCATGGACAGCGAACACAACCTAACCCAGATCACGGTGACCAATGCCAATTACCGGGCCATGCCCATGTACCGGGTGCTGGAGATGCTGCGTTCAGAGGCCAAGCGTTTCGCCGTGGCCGTGCGCAAGGTGGAGATGATCGGCCTGATCCCCGAGAGCGCCTTCATCGAATCGGCTTTGTATTACATGGGCATCCAGGATTTTTCCCTGGACCGGCTGCTGGAACGGAAGATCCAGACCCATATCGAAGAAAATATTCAGTCGCAATAGCTGCTTCTACCGGTTCCATCCTGATATTAAAATAATGGTTGACTTTTTTTGTTTTAACTTTGTATAATACAATTTCAAATATTTCAAGAGGAGATATTCATGAGCAATGAATTCAAACCGTATGTTTCCGCGGACAAGAATTTGAAAGAATTTACCCTGCGTGCCCTGCTGATCGGTCTATTCCTGGCTGTTCTGCTGGGCGCGGCAAACGCCTACCTGGGTTTGAAGGCCGGCATGACCATTGCCGCCACTTACCCGGCGGCTGTTTTGGGCATGGCCCTCTTGCGGTTATTCAAGGATCATAATATTATTGAAGAAAATTTTACCAGAACCGTCGGTTCCATCGGCGAATCGGTGGCCGCCGGCGCCATTTTCACCCTGCCGGCTTTTCTGATCGCCGGCGTCTGGAGCCCGGAATTCTTCGGCAGTTTCGGCGGTTATTTGAAATCGACCGTTATCATGATGGTCGGCGGCATCGTGGGCATCTTGTTCGTCACCTTGCTGCGCCGGGTCATGGTCGAGGACCCCGAACTGAAGTTTCCCGAATCGGTGGCGGCTTCTGAAATTCATAAGGCGGGACGCGCTGGTTCTACCGGCGCCAAATACCTCTTTTACGCCATGGGCATCGGCGGTTTTATTGAACTGCTGAAAGGTTTCAACCTGCTGGCCGCACAGTGGCAGAAATTCAGCGCCTTCGCCTCCAAGGTCATCCCCCGCACCGGCATCGGCGAGAATTTCAAGGGTGTCGCCACCGGTGGCGGCTTTCTTTATAAAACGCCCTCCCTCAGCCCAGCCTTCCTGGGTGTGGGCTACATTATCGGTCCGCGTCTGGCGGCTTTGAACTTCGCCGGCGGCGTCCTCTCCTGGGGGCTTTTCGTGCCGCTGCTGACGCTGATGCTCGCTCCCCAGTACGCCCCTTCCGTGGCCGCCGGGCTTCTGAGTTGGGCTGATGTATCCACCGCCATCTTCCAGAATATCGTCAAGACCGTGGCCATCGGCGGCATGCTGATGAGCGCGGCCTTTACCCTGTTCCGCATGCGCAAAAGTCTGATCAACGGCATCCGGCGCTCGGTCGACGACGTCAAGAAGGCGGCCTCCAGCCAGCAAGCCACGCTTAGAACGGACAAGGATATCAATATCAAGATAGTTTTTGCCGGTTTGATCGGCATGTCATTGGTCACCTTCTTTGTCTATTGGTGGTTCATGGGCTTTAACCAGGCCAATTTCGCGCCCGCCCTGGTGGCAGCCCTGGTCATGCTGGTCGCCGGTTTCTTTTTCGCCGCGGTTTCGGGTTACCTGGTCGGCATGATCGGCTCTTCCAACAACCCCATCTCGGGCCTGACCCTGTCCACCCTGGTGATCGCCGCCATCCTGATGGTGCTGCTGGGAGCCAAGGGCATTCCCGGCGTGACGGCTGTCCTGGCCGTGGCCGGTGTCATCTGCGTCTCGGCGGCCGTGGCCGGGGAAATGCTCCAGGATTTGAAAGTCGGTCATATCCTGGGCGGAACCCCCTGGAAAATGCAGGTCGGCGACCTGATCGGAGTGGTTATTTCCGCAATGGTGATGTGGATCCCGCTGTTCATCCTCAACGCCGGAGATTTGAAAATGGCCGCCCTGAAAGGCTATAAAGGCGGCTTCGGCGGCGAAGTCCTGGCCGCACCGCAAGCCGGACTGATGGCCAAGCTTTCCCAGGGCATCGTTGGCGGCGAAATGGTCTGGCCGTTGATCGTGGTCGGCATCCTGATGGCCGTCGGCTTCATCCTGGTCCAGGTCAAGAGCCCGATGCTGGTCTGCGTCGGCATGTACTTATCATTTGAAACCGTGGCCGCGATTTTTGTCGGCGGCATCATCCGCTGGGTGGTTGATACCATTATCGCCCGCCGCAAGTACAATGAGAACCAGAAATCGCGCATTGAAAACCGCGGCGTGCTGCTGGCTTCGGGGCTGATCGCCGGCGAAGCGCTGATCGGCCTGGTCTTTGCCGCGATAGCTTTTTTCAATGACGGCCGGGTGCCTAATCTGTGCGAAAAGTTTTTCAATATCAGCAAGCCTTCATATCTGATCAGCGTGGCCATATTTGTGGGCTTGGGCTACCTGCTGGTAAAACTGCCTCTGGCCAATGCCGGTGATCCCAATGAACCGGCTGCGCCGGCGGTTATGTAGGAACAAGGTAAAAGGTAAAAGTAAAAAGGTAAAAGTAAAGAAAAAGGCAAATGAAATAGGGGAGGGCGATCTTGAGGGCCGCCCTTCTTTTTATACAATGGAAAACAAAGACAATATCCTGGATTATGTGCCGCTGCAAAACTGCCAATGGGCAATGGATGAGAAAGGCAAAGTCTATCTGATTAAAGAAAAGACCAAAAATAAAATATTGAAAAAAATCATCGGCTGGCTGGGTCGCAGCCAGGATTTTCACATTCATCTCGATGAACTGGGCACGGCCGCCTGGCTGCAGGCGGACGGCCAGCGGACCATCCTGGAGATCAGCGCCATTTTGAGACAGGCGCTGGCGGCAAAGATCGAGCCGGCCGAAACACGGCTGGCCCGTTTTTTCGCCCTGCTGGCCCGGGACCATTTTGTGCGCTGGAAAAGCGAATAGGCTTTTACCCGGCGCAGAGTTCAAAAAAAAAATAAAATTCTTGACTATTTAAAAAAAACGCATTAAAGTTAATTTTAAGGCTGGTGAACCCAGCAGAGTTGCGAAGTCCCATGCGCAGCAATGGGGGATAAGAGCCTTATAGCAAATTCTAAATTTGTTCTAAAAACTAACAAATTTTAGAATTTGCTATAAGGCTCTTATAATTTAATTATTAACAAAATCAAGGAGGCTTTGATGAAGAAACCCGATTTAACCTTATCCAACCTGAATGAACTTTTCCCCGACAATTTTACTCCGGAGCAACTGGCCAAGGCCAAGACCGTTTTTTTAAAAGAACTGGCCTATTCCTGCCACAAATTTTACGGCGGCAAAATCGCCACCATGCCCAAGGCCGGGGTTTACGGTTTCAACTGGTTCAATGTCTGGTATACGCCGGGCGTTTCCAAGGTTTCGACTACCATCCGTGATGACAATGACACGTCGTTCGACCTGTCCAACCGCGGCAACCTGGTGGCCGTGGTTTCCGATTCGACACGCGTGCTGGGCGACGGCGACTGCACCCCTTCCGGCGGCCTGGGCGTTATGGAAGGCAAGGTCTTTTTGATGAAATATCTCGGCGGCGTCGACGGTGTAGCCCTGTGCGTCAACAGCTACAACGACAAGGGCAA
>Ga0209747_1000049_pt1 | contig 51110 bp, 44 predicted proteins | sample BarGraNGADG00311_FD_184498 | JGI IMG/M metagenome (GOLD analysis project Ga0209747, IMG submission 184498) | Arctic peat soil microbial communities from Barrow, Alaska - Barrow Graham LP Ref core NGADG0011-311 (SPAdes) (version 2) | ecosystem: Environmental > Terrestrial > Soil > Wetlands > Peat...
GGCTATATCCCCCCTGGGGGAAGGTCGGGTTAGGGGTGTAACATCAAAAATATCAGCTAATTATCAAGGATGAAACCCGGCTACTTAATCGCCTCAATATTATACGGTGTTTTCTGATATACAAAATAATTAAGCCAGTTTACAAACAACATATTGGCCTGTGAACGCCAGCGGACGAAAGGAGGATTATTTGGGTTATCGTCAACGTAATAGTTTTTGGGCATCTCAATAGGAAGCTTTTTTTCCAGATCTCTTTTATATTCTATATCAAGGGTATCGGGCGAATATTCTGAGTGGCCTGTGAGAAAAAATTCACGTCCATTTTTTGATGCAACCATATATACACCTGACTCTTTCGATTCAGATAATATAGTCAGCTCCGGGACTTTCAGTATATCTTCCCTCCTGATTTCGGTATGACGACTGTGAGGAACATAGAAAACGTCATCAAATCCTCTCAATATTGGATTCATTGAGTCGTTTTTAGTATGACTGAAAACCCCGAACATCTTTTTTTCGAGAGGGTATTTTGGTATCCCATAATAATGATAAAGAGCGGCTTGTGCACCCCAGCATATAAATATTGAAGACGTGACATTGCTTTTAGCCCACGATAGAATCTCGGTAAGCTCTTTCCAGTAAGCAACCTCTTCGAATGGCATTTGTTCGACAGGTGCGCCTGTAATTATAAGCCCATCATACTTATTGTGAATAATCAGCTTAAAATTTTTATAAAAAGCCTGCATGTGTTCTTTAGGTGTATTTTTGGAAATGTGAGTGCTAAGACTTATGAAATCCAGTTCCACCTGCAAAGGTGAATTTGATAACAATCTTATGAGATCTGTCTCGGTTGTAATCTTTATTGGCATCAGGTTCAGAACAGCAATTTTCAATGGACGGATATCCTGTTTAGAAGCATGTGAAGCATTCATAACAAATATATTCTCTTTCTGCAAAACTTTTATTGCTGGCAATTTATCAGGAATATTAACTGGCATAGCTGATCAGATTTAATTATTTTCAAAGCAAAACTACCGACAAATATAAAAATAGAATCTCAGTTTTAACATAAATAAAAACACGCTGGTAATAATATTTCTTTTCATTAATTATTGGTTTATTTACACTCTAAACAACAGGATAAGATTTATGCTCAGAAAAACCTGGAAAACGCTAAAGTACTTCTTAATAATAGCCATATTATTAGTTTGTCTGCCTCATTCATTGCTTCCCGTTCAAAAAGAAGTTATAGACAAAAATGATTTCTCAAACTATGTTAAACTGAACGATAGCGAAAGGAGATTAATTGAGTTTAAAGACGATAATGAAGCACTGAAGCTTAAACTGATCCAACTTGATCTAATAAACAAAAGCAGAAAGAGATACAATGCAACTCCGGTTAAATTAGATATTCTCGCATCGAGGGTTGCAAACAAGATGTGCCAGAATGCGGCTGAGAATAGTTTTATAGGACACTGGAACACGGCCGGAGAGAATCCATATCAGAGATATGCTTTTGCGGGCGGGTATGATCATGTTTCTGAAAATGCTTTCGGTGAATGGTCGTCTGATAATTATGATGTATCAAATTCAAATATCAGTTCGATGATGAATTCAGGACATGAGAAATTCATGGCTGAAAGGTCTCCTAACGACGGACATAAAAAAACCATAATAGACAAACCTCATAATTTTGTCGGTATCGGGTATTATCTCTCCGGCAAGCAGTTCAGATACTATGAGGAATTCATTGACAGGTATCTGGAATTTGAGAATATCCCTTCTGAACTAAAAGTTGACGAGCCAGGCAGTATCACTGTCAAAACCAACGATAATAACTTTTTATACTTTCTGATTATCTACTATGAGAAATTTCCACAGCCACTGTTACCTGCCCAGATAAGCAAAAAAGGAAGTTATGCGGATTTTACAGATGATGAATTTAAAAACATTACAGCATGGGATCTTTCGCGATACCGGAACGGCACAACATATAAGATACCCGCGAAATTTCCGAAAGATGGTTTGTATTATATTCAAATATATCAGGACACGAAAGAGATGACAAAGGCCGGTTCACTGAATACCAAAGGAAAAACACCGGTTAGCGGTATTGTCATTAAGGTGGTAAAATAGGTGCTGGGTGCTGGGTGCTGGGACCTAGAACCTAGGACCTGGGACCAATGATCAAATAAGTAATACTCAGCGAGATAGAAATTATTCCCAAATTATTTCCCGTATTACTATGATATTTGGAAAAACAGTGATACTTTTGCGACTCTTTAAAAGTAATGACCGGGGTGTGGCGCAGTTGGTAGCGTATCTGGTTTGGGACCAGAGGGTCGTCAGTTCGAGCCTGGCCACCCCGACAAAAAAAAGAGCTCTTCTGCAATTGCTGAAGAGCTCTTTTACTTTTTAGGTATTTCTAGTTACCCCGCCGATTATTGCCTTTCCCTTTATTATTGTTGTTACCATTATTGTCTTTCTGCCATCTTCCTTTCGACCATGATTTGCCTTTTGGCGTTTGTTGCCAATAACCTGTCCTATAAGACTGGTTTGGCCTTGGGCTATCCCAATAACCATGCTGCTGCACATAAGTATGAGTTTGAATGCTCCAGTTCCAATCTCCATCAATCCAGATAGATGTTGTGTTTGGAGGCGCAGGCCTGGAATACTCTACGTAAGCCGGTTCAGAGGCAACATAACCCATTAAGCAGGAGTTGAGAGAAATTGCTACGACTGCTAAACTAATAATTAAGATGATTTTTTTCATTTTTTTACTTATTTATAAAAGATTAAATATTCATGATTTCTAAATTTTAAAACTATGTCAATTCTAAAATGGTCTTACAAGTGTACTTGCGTCAAGAAGTATTACAAGTCAAAGGTCAATACTTCTTAAATGGCAAGTGTTACACAACTATTTTATTAAGTTACATGATTCACATATGAAACGACACACGGCACACGACTCACGACGAACGAGGCACGACACCCAAGGCACGACGAACGACGAACGGAGAAGAAAATAAAGGGTGAAAGGATGAGGGGATGATATACCAGGATTTATTCTGAGTAACCAACCTGGTATTTATCAAGACCAACAGTTTCTTCGAAGGCGTTTATAAATCGCATAGAAAAGTCGGAATAATCCTCCTTGTCGAGATAATTACCTGTTTCTTCAGGTTCTGCTGGAAGGTCATCAAAATAATTATCTTCAATTGATTTTGATTTTTTTGATTTTGAAAAATCGACCCGCTCACCATCAATCCTGTTATAGAAGTGCCAGCCATTTTTCTTGTGAGTCTTAAGAATTTCAGCACCGAAGATGTCATGAATCAGTAATGAAATATCTATATCCTGACCGTTTATAGGTTTCTTATTTTTAAATTCAAGACTTTTAACTGGTTCCTGACTGCGCCTTAGTGCTTCCTGCACTTCAATTTTGTTTAACATGATTATTTTTCATTAAGTGTTTGTAGATTTCTTAAAAACATCAAGATTTCAACAGAATAAATTTACGCCTATAGAAAAGATAATGTGTTACATAACTTTTGGAAAAAGTTGTAATATTCACATGTTTTTGACGGCATACCGGTACAAAGGGAAGAAATAGGAGGCAGAGACGCAAGATTTTGCGTCTCTGTAAATCACATACCGTGATTCCGATGGCGCCGATTTGCCTGCGGCGAGCTCTCTTCGGTCGGTTGTAATCGGGGCCAGAGATGAAGCACGAATTGCAAATGGCACGGATTGCAAATCCGCGCCAGCATAAAAACCGTAGAGACGCGATGCATTACGTCTCTACCTACGAAACAATCGGTTATTTTATGAATTCAATAAATTTGAAATATCTACTAATGATAACAGACATTTCTGGTCATCGCCGGTAACTATTCCTTCAATATAAACAAGGCATAATGGTTTATAGTCGTAACTTAGTGTCACTTTGCAGGATTCCTTAGAATTACTTGTATATAATTTTATTAAGAATTTATCAAATATAGACTTTGAACCATTAGATACGTATATCTTAAAGTTTTTGTTTTCAAGAGCAACCCGCTTTTCTCCAAGCATCTCAGCGCCAGTGAAGTTTAAATCGCAGATTGTCCCATCACTTTCGAGGGTGAAATAGCCCATTGGGGCAAAATCGTACAACATGGTGTATTTCTTGAGTGCTTTTTCGGCTGTTTCATATACCTGCTGTAACTCTTCATTTTGCATTTCCAACTCAATCTGGTGCACCTGAAGTTCATGGAGAAGCTTTTTGGAATCAGCCTCTTCAACTGATATGTCAACTTTTTTTTGCTTCTCTTTAAGTTGTTCTTCGGCTCTTTTGCGAAGTATCTGGGTAATTGTAAAATCCTGTTTACTCATTACTTATTTTTTTTGAGACAATAATATTCCGGTTGGTATTTTATAATTGTTGAGAAGTATATTTACTGACCATTCAACCACAGACATTTTGCCGTCAGCAGTAATTACCTTCATTGCTATATTTCCATCCAACATTTTTTCAAGTAGAGTATTCAATTCCTTTTGAATCTTTTTTTGTCCGTTCTCAGGAATAAACATCTGGATAAAATGTTGGTCCAATAACACTTTACGACTTTTTCCAAATAATCTTTCTGCCTCAGGATTAAACTCCTGTATTTTCCCTTCTGTTGATAATTTAATTACTGCACCGGAATACGAATTAAAGAGCGATCTGTTCATCTGCTCTGATTCCAGTAGTTTTAATTCCACCTGTTTGAGATCAGAAAGGTTTATGAATGTTATAACAAGACCATCAATTCTGTCATCGTAGGTGCGGTATGGCATTATTCGAATTGAGAACCACCGGTCGTCTCTGGCAGGTATTTGTTTTTGAATAAATACAAGTGTTCTTAATACTTCCATTGCATCATCTGCAAGTTCGGGGTATTTGAGTTCTGTAACCAGGTCGGTGAATGGACGGCCAACGTCGCCTTTTATCAGTTTAAAGATCTTTGTTGCCTGATTTGTATAGCGCCTGATATTTAAATCTTTGTCGAGAAATAAAGTAGCAATATCGGTGCTGTTCAGAAGATTTTTCATATCATTATTGACACGTGAGAAATCCTCTACCTTCGACTGCAACTCAGCATTCACCGTTTGAAGTTCTTCATTAAGGCTTTGCATTTCCTCTTTCGATGTTGTAAGTTCTTCGTTGGCTGACTGCAGTTCTTCATTAGTAGATTGTAATTCCTCATTTGTTGACTTCAGTTCTTCCTGCGAAGTCTGCATTTCTTCAAGTGTGCTCTGCATCTCTTCACGTGCATGCTGCAATTCATTCTCGAGCTCCAGTTGTTTTACACTTTCAAATGTTTTTTTCCCTTTTTTCGTTCGTCTGTCAATATCCGAAACATCAGGCAAATCATTAAACACAATTATTACGAAACCATTTAAAGGTTGAGGTTTTTCAATCCACTGGATGGTAATGTTTAAAGTTTGTGAAATATCATTACTTCCGACTTTGATGTTATGCAAAATCACAGGCTCTTTTTTCAATACTGCCATACGAAAAGCGCTGGGAAACTCGGAACGCAATCCTTCGCGTAACATAGCAAAAATATTCATGTTTGCTTTACCAACTGCCGGCTCAAGATATTTGCCTGTCGGGCCACTTATGTAAATTATATCACCATTCTCGTTTACCAGAACTCCGGCAGGCGAAAAATGCTGCAGCAGAAACTTATCAGTCTGTGTCTGGATATTCGGGGTTAGTATAGCAGGAATTTCTTTTTCAGAACCTATTTGTCTGGCTCTTGAAAATGAAGATGGAAAATCAATTAATTCGGAATTTAAATTTGTTACAGAGCGTTTGAATATTTTTAGTTTAGAGTCGACAGTTGTAAAAAGAGCGCTCTGAGACCCAAGTGTTTCGGCACTGCCCAATATCATATATCCCTCAGGATTAATACTATAGTAAAAAAGTCCAAAGATTTTCCTTTGTAATTCCTGATCCATATAAATCAGCAGGTTTCTACAGGAAAGCAGATCGATCTTGGTAAAAGGAGGATGCATTATAATGTTGTGATTAGCAAACACTACCATCTCCCTGATTTCTGTATTAACACGATAGCCATCATCTGTTTTCACAAAAAAGCGATTCAGGCGACCAGTAGATACATCGGCAGCAATATTTGCAGGGAATACAGCCTTTCTGGCAGTTTCAATTGCTTCATTATCGAGATCAGTAGCAAAAATCTGTAATGAGATTCCGGAGTGTGGATAACTCTTTTCAATTATCTCTTTGAATACAATAGCCAGAGTATATGCTTCTTCACCTGTTGAACATCCCGGTACCCACGCCCTTAATACTGAACCTTCCTCAAGGTTTTTAACTAAATTTGGGATAACGGTTTCTTTCACCTTTTCCCACACCGTGGCATCACGAAAAAAATTAGTAACGCCTATCATTAGTTCCTTAAAGAGAATTGTCGCTTCTTTTGGATTTTCCTGAAGAAAGTGGACATATGAAGATATCTTATCAATCTTGTGAACCCCCATGCGCCTTTCAATACGACGATAAACTGTATTTTTCTTATATAATGAAAAGTCATTGCCGGTATAAGTCCGAAGCAGAATAATTATCTTTTCAAGAGAGCTCTTATCCTTACTAATATCTGTTTCAATGTTTGTCTTAGCTATTGGAATATGTTTTAATAAATCAAGTATCATTATAGGCAACTGATTAGCAGGTGCCACAATATCAACAACAACGGAATCCATTGCATTTCGCGGCATGCTATCGTATTTTGCAGTAGAAGGCTCCTGAACCAATACTATTCCGTTTTTTTCTTTTATTGCCTGAAGTCCGATGGTACCATCAGATCCCATTCCTGAAAGAATAACTCCAATACTATTCTCCATCTGATCATCCGCAAGAGAGCGCATAAAGAAATCAATAGGAAGACGCAATCCTCTTGCTTCAATTGGCTCGAACAGATGAAGTACTCCTTTTAATATCGACATGCTTGTGTTTGGTGGGATAACATAGACACAATCCTGCCTGATAGCCATACTGTCTTTCACCTGAAAAACCTTCATCCTGGTGACACGCTGAAGTAACTCGGGTAACATACCTTTTTGGGTAGGATCCAAATGCTGTATTACAACATATGACAGCCCGCTTTTTTCGGATACATTACCAAGAAACTGCTCCAATGCTTCAAGTCCGCCTGCCGATGCACCAATACAAACTATCGGAAACTTACTTTTAATTATTTCAGAAACCTTCCTTTTTGCTGTTAATTTTGAATTTGGTTTAGCTAAGCTCAATGGGAAGTGTCTTAAATAGTTTTAAAAAAATTAGAAGCAACCAAGTTACAACTATTTCTCAAAAAATTATAACGGACGATTCAGGAATTCTGCTTTTTAGCAAGCTCACGGGCCTGACCAACCCAGTTATCCTTCTCAATGCGGCCAGGTATCAGCTCGAGTACTTCGGTAATCGTTTCTATATCTGAATGTGAAAGTTTACTTATCTGGCTAAAAGTATATATGTCGAGAGTGTTCAATCGTTCCTCAACCCAAAGACCAAGTCCGTCTATAAGTGTCAGATTATTAGCCTCATATTTCTGAGCAACCCCTAGTCTGTCGTAGTAAATTTTATCCTTTCTTTCTCTTATCCTTTTAAGGAGCTCTACTTTATTGCCTGCTATCCTTAAAAGTTCTTTGGCCTGATGAATCCATTCGTCTCTTTCAATTCGACCGGGGAAGTATTCAATTGCCTCAGTAACAGCATGAACATCCTCTTTTGTAAAATTACTGATTTGGCGAAATGTGTAAATATCCAAAACGTTAAGTTTTTCCTGTATCCAGCCTCCAATACCACTTATTCTTGTCAGGTCATCAGCATTTTCTTTTTTCGCAGTCCCGATCCTGTCATAGAAAATGCTTGCCTTCCTTTCACTTATCCTTTTCAAAAGCGCGGTTTGATTTTCTGCGTCATGAACCAGTTCTTTGGCCTGGGCAACCCATTCGTCTCTTTCAATCCTTCCTGCGAAGTAAATAATAGCTACGTTCATTGATTCAATATCCTTTGCAGTAAATTTGCTAATCTGCATGAATGTATAAATATCTACCGCATGTAACCTCTTCTCGATAAACGGGCCAATTCCGCTGATCATTTTAAGATCGTCCTTTTCTTCCGGTTTAGCAGTTCCGAAACTCTTGTAATCCAGAAAGTGTCTTCGTTCTGCGATTTTAGCCAGAGTAAGTTGTTCAATAATTTCATCCTTCTCGCTGATAGTTGTTTTCAGATTAAATACATCTGCATCAAGGTTTACAATACGATTATTCAATTCATGTTTATCAGATTCAACGGCTTCAAGTTTTCTTTCATAAACAGATTTATAGAAAAGCCATGCTGTTATATATCCAATTATGGCTGAACCTAATAGCATAGTTATTATTTCAATAGTTGCCACACTTTTTGATTGTACCAAAAGAATTACTAAAGTATTCATGATTTTATGGTTTTATAGTTATTACTGCTCTTCTGTTTTTTGTTCTTCCTGCAATTGAATTATTGTCATCTGCCGGTTCCTTTTCGCCTTTGGACTGTATGCTAATCTTTTCCGGAGGCATGCCTTTACTTTCGAAAAAATTCTGAACACTTTTGGCCCGACGGTAACCCAGAGCCAGATTATACTCATCAGAACCAATTGCATCTGTATAGCCAATGATGTTCAGGCGGGCCGTTGTGTTATTAAACATATACGCCATTGATTCTTCAAAATACCTTACTGACTCCGAATTGGAACCGATTTCAGATTTATCAAATGCAAAGTAGATTGACAGGGTTTCAGGCTTTAATGCCTGCTTTTGCACCAAAGTCTTTGATATACTATCAACAGGACTAACATCAACATGGATAGCATCAATAACTGCAGCTGGTATTGGTTCTAATTCATAACACAATCCTTTTATCTTACATACATAAATATAAGTTGAAAGTGTTGACCATGTGAAAAACACAATAAATCCGACAATCAAAATTTTCATTGTTATAATTTTAAAATGAAGTTCGATTTTACGGTATAAATGTACTGGCACACAACAGGATATTTGTTACATAACTTTTATTAATATTTACATTATTCACATGTTTTTAAACGACTCACGGTGAACGACGCACGACGTGTGTCGTCCCAGGTGTGAATCATGTAATCTTTTTCAAGAGTTGTGTAACATTTCATGGGCGGGTTGAGCCTAATTTCGCTGAAGAAAAATTCCTGAATATTTAAAGTAAATCACTTTTATGAAATCTTTAAACATTAAATAAATACTTCCATTATGACAAAGTTGAAAATGAGTTTGGTTATGATATTAAGTGCAGCCTTGATTTTATCGGGATGCGCATCGTGGAACAAAACACAAAAAGGCGCTGTTGTCGGAACTGCAGCCGGTGGTGGAATGGGAGCCATAATCGGGAAAGTATCAGGTAATACTGCCCTGGGCGCTATTATCGGAGCTGCTGTTGGAGGTGCTACCGGTGCCGTAATCGGACACAAGATGGACAAGCAGGCAGAAGCCATAAAGAATACCGTTCCCGATGCAAAGGTGGAACGTGTAGGTGAAGGCATAGTTGTGGAATTCAGCAGTAACATCCTATTTGGATTTGACAAATCTCTTTTATCGTTTGATGCAAAAGCAAATCTCGATAAACTTGTTACAGTTTTAAATGAATATAAAGACACGGATATTGAATTGCAGGGACATACAGATAACAAAGGCAGTGAATCGTATAATCAGAACCTTTCTGAGAAAAGAGCTCAAACCGTATCCGGTTATCTGGCTGCGAAAGGAATTAGCTCAGGCAGATTAACTATTAAAGGGTTCGGCGAGTCAGCTCCCAAATATGATAATAATACAGAATCTGGTCGAACTCAAAACAGGAGAGTTGAATTTCTGATTACCGCTAATGAAAAGATGAAGAGTGAGGCGGCGGGGGAGTGAGGAGTGAGGAGTGAGGAGTGAGTGAACTTGGTTAAATACTCCGGTCTTCCGTCTTCCGTCTTCCGTCTTCTGACTTAAAACTAAATGATTACAAATAAACATAATTAACAAACTAAACTATGAGATCAAAATTAATTTCTTTAGCATTAGTACTGGTGCTCGCAGCTCCTCTGGCCATTGCACAGAGTACCGATAAAGGTAAAACCTCTTTTGCTATTCTGGGAGGGGTAAACTTTCAGAACCTGACAGGAAAAGACAATAATGGTGATAAACTTGCAAATGATATGCTCGTAGGATTTCATGCGGGCATGAACATTCAAATACCCATTGCACCACAGTTTTATTTTCAGCCGGGTCTATTATTTTCAACAAAGGGAGCAAAAAACAGTTATGGCTCTTTAACCGGAACGTACAAACTTTCTTATATTGAACTACCGCTTAATCTGGTTTATAAAGGAGATGTAGGTGATGGTTTTGTAATGCTTGGGTTTGGACCATATCTCGGTTTTGGTATAGGTGGAAAGTCATCTATCATCAACGAGTCTACAACTTATGAAAAAGATATTGTATTCAAAAGTACAGTAGAGTCAGGCGACGATTTAGTTACAGCCTATTTCAAAGCATTTGATGCAGGAGCCAATATTTTTGCCGGATTTGAAATGGGTGGAGGATTGTTTATTCAGTTAAATGCACAGCTTGGACTGGTGAAGATTAATCCTGCAGATAACAGGATTATACAAGTTTATAGTGACAAATTATCAATAAAGAATACAGGATTCGGACTTTCATTAGGTTACAGATTCTAGGTGCCTGGGTGCTGGGTTAGTAACAGAGGCGGTTTTTCTTATTTAACATAATGAAACTTAAGGAGACAATGAGACAGTTCTATAACCGAATTCCCAATATAGTGATATCATCAGTTTGAACAGAATCTTTCATCCATTCAATAAGCTTTTTCTCCAGTATTTCTTTCTGTTGTAACATTGGCAATGTGTGTATTTCCTGGAGTGTTAAATAAAAATGGGCAGATAAATATTTTTTATCAAACTCGCCACCAAACTGATCCTTATATCCATCAGAAAAAAGATAAAAAACATCTCCCTCTTTTACATCAATTTCATTAAGAGTAAATGGAAGAAGTTTAGTATTTTCACCGCAAACAGAAAAACGATCGGCTTTTATTATCGCCACTTTGCCATCGCGGCAATAAACAAGATTATTCATACCACCAGTATATTGGATTTTTCTTTTCTGCTGATCAAGAACGCATAAAACTATATCCATTCCATCTGAGGTGGGCATATCTTTTCTGCCTTGCTGAAGTGAAAGAATAACTCTTTCTCGCAGAATGTTTACTATGATATTTGATTCGGTGTTTCCCTGAATTTTAACTATTGAATTTAGTAATGTAATGCCAAGGAAACTCATAAATGCTCCAGGTACTCCATGCCCGGTACAATCCGCTACGGTAAAAATAATTTTATTATCTTTCTCTGCCAGCCAGTAAAAGTCGCCGCTTACAATGTCCTTTGGTTTGCTAAGGATAAAATTTTCAGGTAATAATTCATTTATGAGTTCAAGAGGAGGTAAAATAGAATTTTGAATATGACTTGCATACCTTATACTTGAAGTGATACTGTAATTTTTTTCATCAATCAGATCACGTTGCAATTCAATTTCATTTTTTTGCAGTTGGATTTCATAAGTTCTTTCCCGTACTTTTTCTTCAAGTATTTTTTTCTCAGCCAGAAATCTGTATTCGCGTCTTTTAATATACAGGAAAACAATTGTCATTAAAAGCAACACCTGGATAGCATAGAACCACCATATTTTCCAGATTGATTTTTTTATCAAAATATTTATAATCAGCGGATTATCAGATACAGCGCCATCACCGCTTGATGAGTTCAGAACAAATAAATACTCTCCATCTGTCAAATTATAAGTTACGCTTGTATTTTTTGTAATATCAGACCAGCGGTCATACCCTTCAAGGTTGTACTGATAGGTAACAAGTGTTGGTTCCTTTAAACTGATACCTATAAAATCAATCCTTATCTTATAGCTCCCCGGAGATAACACTATCTTTCCAGTAAAATCAAGTAGTTCATCATTTATTTTAACCGAAGTGATTCCTAAAACAGGTGGCAGAAACCGACGTGGCTCCATCGATAGATCATAAGTAACAAGTCCTTTATCCGATCCAAACAATATTTTACCATTTCGATCTTTAACAACTGAATTAGGATTAAACTGGTAAATATCTGTTATATTTTCGATATTCTGAACAGGTTTTACCGAAAAATCGGACGTTCTGATCCTGCTTAATCCACCTTTGTGACCAACCCATATATTTTTCTGATCGTCACTAATTATCGAATAACAATAATTTGATAAAAGACCTTCTTTAACAGTTATATTTACGATAGAGTCAGAGGCAATCATAAAAACACCATTTCCATTTGATCCAACCCAGATTATTGAATCAGAATCTTCTGTTACCGGACCAAGTGTCGATACTCTGGTAATTGAATTTAAGGGTATCTTAATAACCTTCCCACCCTGAATATACGAAAGAGTATTACTGCGGGTTGTTACCCAGAGCTTCCCTGTTCTGTCGATATATAAACCGTTGATATAGTTATGAGGTAACCCACCCTGATTTATATTATATCTTGCTATTGATCCGGAAGCAGAATTAATATTGCTAAGTCCTTTTTTTGTTCCCACCCAAATCTGGTTACCTTTTCCTGTTATAACTGTAACTGAGTTCTCAAGTGATCCTTCGGCTAGCGGATATTTATGAATTGTTTCATTCGCATTATCAAGCCTGAACAGACCATTATTATTTGTCCCTATCCAAAGTACTTTTCCATCGGGAGAATAAACAGAAGTAACTGTATCTTTTGGGAAACCATTGCTGTTACCATAAAACTTAACAATTTCCCCGGTGATCAAATCTGTCTTTATCAGACCTTTCTCAGTTCCGATCCATTTGTTTTCAGGAGTAAATAATATTGAGAAAATATCATTCCCATAAATAGCTTTATCAAAAGAAGTGACAGAAAAAGTTTTGGAAGTAATCTGGGTTAAACCCTGACCATAATTACCGCTCCATATTGTTCCTTCGCGGTCCTCAAAAATCGATTTCACATTATTCGTAGTAAATCCGTTTGCAATATTTAAATCATTGTTTTTAGTAAACAACCCGGAGGCAGAATGGCTCAATTTCGAGAGCCCTGTACCGAATGAACCTACCCATAAATCTGCCTGACTGTCTTCTAATATATCCTGAACGCCTGAAAAGTCAATATTCTGATCCGCAGTTATTCTTGAAACCGAAATCAGATTCTGTTCATTATTGAGCTGAAATAAACCTTCATTTTCAGTTGCAACATAAAATCCGGGGTTGCTTTTCATTTTCCTGATGCACGTTATTTTGGATTCCGGAATTTCCGGTACCAGCCCTATTAATTCAAGTACACCTGTCTCTTTAATTTTGCAGTATAATAAGCCGGTATTTGTTCCTATCAGTAAATCACTATCATTTATAAAACTAAAAGTAACTATTAGTATATTTTCGTTAATGAAACTGTATTTTACTGCACCTGTATCATTACCTAATTTCAGCAAGCCATCTGAATATGTACTGGCCCATATCGAACCATCCGGACTTTCTGCAAAATTTGTTATCTTGCTTAAATCAGGTTGTCTGACGCTGACAGGCTGAAACTTTTTACCATTATAAAAAGTTATTCTTCCATTCTCATGGCCAAACCATAAATTTTCCCCACGAACAATGCTGCAGGTTATAGAGTTGTCGGCCAAGGAGTCGTTGGTGGTGTAGTTTACAAATGAAAATCCATTGTATTTTGATAAACCGATTCCTGTGCCAATCCACAGATAACCCTTATCATCCTGGACCATGGAATAGACATAAGGCTCAGGCAATCCATCTTCTGAATTGAAATTCCGGAAATTATAGCTCTGAGAAAAAGCCTGGCTGCCTAAAACAAGAAATAAGAAAATAAGAGTAAGCTTTAACCCACTTCCCCACCGATAGCTATGTATTTCTTCAGAATTCATGTAACGTTTTTAAACTAATCCTTTTATTCGTTTTTTGTCAAATTATCCCCTTCCCAACCTTCCTGATTGCTGTTGATCCCGTTCACAACCTTTCTCTTGAGCCCGACGACCCTCTTCCCGGCCTTCTTTCTGATCCTATCGACCACCAATCTCAACCTTCTTTTTGACTCCATAAACCCCTATCCCAACCTTCCCCCAGGGGGTAAGGAGAAGTGTATTTCGCAGATTAATAGATAGTAATAGAAACCACTATTTTTATTATATGATGGAACCTTATTACTTTGCACCCTTGGGGGAAGGCCGGGATAGGGGTATTTGGATATAAATAGAAAGCCTTCGGGGAAGGTTGGGAAGGGGGTATCTGAAATCATTTCATCCTGATTTTTGGAGAGTAAACAGGAACCCCTCCTATAGGTACAACGAAGAATGGAAGTGAAATCCCGTACTGGTTTCTGACAGCCACAACCACATTATTGTTTTTAACCTGAATAGTCTGATTCTTAATAAACTGAATCTCAATAGTTGAATTCTTTTCTTCTTCCACTATCGGGAATTTTTGTATTGCCCAATTGTTATCTCCTGAGACTTCGCATAAGATGCCATTTTTTGCAACTGAAAATATCCTGATCAAACCATCATTATCCCAGTCAAAATTTGAGACTTCTATAGAAATTGTTTTGTCATCTGCATAAGGATAAATCTGACTTACCTGTTTCTGATTATCAGGTAGTCTGAAATGATACTTATATGTAAATAAATTTCCTCCTTCAACCGGAATATTTTCAGTAGGACTGACAGATAAAAAGTATTTATATAAATTCCCATCGTTGCCGGAAATGCCCTCGGCAATAATCTTTATCACACGTCCCCCGAGCTTTTCAACATACTCGCCTTCAGTTGGATTAAAAGGGCCGAAGGTGTACCACTTTCTATCGTATTTTGGATCAACCCCAAAGGATTTTGATGCTAATAAATATCCACTTCTGTAATTTCCCGTCGGGTGAATACTCTGGGTTGCAGTATCTGACCAGCATCCTTTTCCTGCATAAACTGAGAAGTTTGTAATTGTATTAAAGACTCCTTTTGCCTCATCAAGTTCTCCTCCGGTATCAGGATCATAAACCCGGATATAGACAGGAGCAGTTTGCGATGAAGGAATAACACAAAAGAAGATCTGAAGAAAATCATCATCGCCCCATGAAGAGACTGCTCCGCCTCCAAATGTCACGAGATACTGTATATTTTCTTCAACAGCAGGAGCAGACTGTGAAAATGCAGGCATCCCAATCTGAAGAATAAATAATATGATCCAACCAATTTTTTTCATATCAATTTACTTGAATTTTTTTCATAACACATTTCTTTTGAACAATACCAAGGCTATCTTTTGCTATCAATAAACCCAATTTGACTAGATATTCTCCTTTCTTGAATGTTGTATTCATTTGTGGGCCACCTTGTTTAAATCCATCTCCGAAGTTCCATAAATAGTCTGTGATAGTTAAACCTTTAAGGTCAGTTGTTACACCTTCAAAGAATATAGGTTTTCCCACCTTTAAATCATCAGATGATTTAATATAAGCTTGTTCAATTTTTTTAAGTTCTACTTTATATTCAGCCTTTCCTGTAATTAATTTGCCTGTAAGGTCATCAGTAATACTTAACTTAACCACATAATTTCCAGGACCCGGAAAGCAGTGCTTCACTTCTTTACCAGGATGTTTCACACTATCCCCAAACTCCCATTGATATGTAACCTGAATAGTATCTAAAGACTTATATTTTTCATCATAGAAAGTAAAACAGTAATTATTCTCCTTAACGGTGTCACAATTAATAAAATCAACCGGCGCTGAACTGAAACTAAATATATCATCAGTTTTCCTTCTGTTTGTTGAAAAATACCCGTTCTCAAATGTCGAATCAGTCACAATTCCGAAATCATCAAATGGTGAATTTATTGCTGAATCGAGGTGAACAGGAAGTATCCATTGTTCGTTTATCTGTTGCGAATAATACAGATCCTTCCCTCCAAAACCCTTATGCCCGTCGGATGCAAAATATAGCTTATTATAATTTTCTGCAAACGGGAATGATTCATTTTTTTGTGTGTTAATTACGGGACCCAGATTGACAGGTTCGTCCCATGCGTCATTTTTTCGGACACAGTAATACAAATCCATTCCGCCGATTCCACCCGGCATATCAGACGAAAAGTAAATTCTTTTTCCGTCAGGTGAAAGCGAGGGTGTACCTAAAGAATAGAGAGGATTATTGTAGGGGAAAGGTTTGATATTTGTCCATTTCCCATTTATAAGTTCTGCAGAAAATATACCGATCTTATTAGATGAATCAGAAACATTTCTCAATGAATTTTCAATTGAATTATTTCTTGAATAGTACATTATATTGCCTGAGGAATCAAATGTAGCGGGACCGTCATTGAAGCCGCTTGTTATTTCCTTTGAAAAGATCTCCGGACTCTTCCAGCCCGTACTATCTTTTCGGGCTACAAAAAACACTTTATATAATCTGCTCTTTTCATCATTATAACCAATCAGCAAATTATCGCGTTGATTTGAACAGAAAACAATTCCATTCCGGTAAAATACAGGAGAAAACTCATCATTAATTCTGGAACTGAACGATGTTGGTTTTACAACAAAACGTTGAGTCTGAGCATACAAATCAGCTGTTGCAATCAAGGTTAACAAAAATGTTATACAACATAATTTTTTCATACAAATAATCCTCTAAAACTGTCGTGGACCCATTACTTTTCGGGTATATCTGAATACATAGCTCAGAACGATTTCATGAGAACCATTTTCATATCTTCCGGTAGTGCCCATATCAAAATCATAAGAGTATGCCATGCGGATCTGATAATTGATCTGACACTGAACCATTCCAACAAGCATATTTTTACTCCGGTATCCCAAACCAATCCATACTTTTTCTGCTAAATTAACCTGCGTGTTATAATCAACCTGAATTGCATTATTCGGGTGATATTTCAACAGCAGTGAAGGCAGAAGTTTTACCCGTGGTCCAATTACAACCTCATAACCACCTGATATTAAATAATTATAGCCCGACATATTATTGCTGATTTTATATTTGCCTGTACTTTTATCAAGCTCATGACTCAGAAATAAAGGCAAAGAAAAACCAACAAAGTACTTTTTTGTATAATAATATGTACCCAGACTAAAAGCGGGTAAAACTGAAGATGTAGGGGAATTCATAAGTTGGACATCATTTGGATCTGCAGCCTGAAGTTCATTCCATGCAGTATTATACACAGTGACCCCAAAACCCAGTCCGAGCGCTAATTTGCCTTCAGCTAGTTCCATCCTGTAGGCATAGTTTCCAAGAATACTGGTTTCTTTGAATATGCCAATACTGTTTTTCTCAATAAGTAAACCCAGGCCAATCCTGTCATTATGTACCGGTGCATGAACGGACAGCATATAATTTTTTGGAGCATCCGTAAATCCTACCCACTGATTCCTGTATAATATGGTTGCACTCAAAGCACTGTGGCTACCAGCAAAAGCCGGATTAATACCCAGAGCATCATATACATAATGATCTGATAATGGGAACATTTGCCCCAATAATTGCATTGGAAGCATTAATAATAATATGTACAGAATAAACCGGTTCATTTACCTTTTAATTAGAATAGAACCCCTTTTAATTTTACCAGCTTCAAATTTCATAATATAGAAATAAGTATCATTCGGAAGTATGGCTCCTTTATTATTTCTTCCATCCCAGTCATTAGAATAATTTCTATTTACATATTCTTCATTTCCCCAGCGATTAAATATTATGAGTTCAACCATGCCAATGTTTTCACTTATCTTAAAAAAGTCATTTTTGCCATCACCATTTGGGGTAATTACTGAGGGCACAAACAGATCTTCAACGGCAATTTTAATTTCTGCACTTACCTCGCAATTGCCATTCGATACTTTCCATAAGAATATGTTATCTCCTATTGCTAAATCAGTTATTGTGGTTGTAGGTGAGTTAATATCAATAATATGACCTGCTCCGGAAACTAAAGACCATTCACCTGTTTCGGATGAAGACAATTCTGCAGTCATCTGCGTTTCAAAGATAAATGTCAGTTCCTGGTCCTGCCCTGCAACTGCAACCGGCTTCTCATTGACAATAATAGACTGTGTGGCCTTATTAGAACAGACACCAGTGTAGTTATACTCAATGTTGATAGTGCCGGTTCCTGTTGCCGAAAGAACATTTCCGGTAATAGTACCTGGTCCACCGGATAATATAAACGTTCCCCCTGCCTGGCTACCTGTTAAAGTCCTCAAATCATTTATACACATTGGACTGCTGCTGCTGGTTATATTTACCAAAGGTAATGTATTTACTACTACTGTGGTAGTGGCTGTATTAGTACATCCACTACTGTTGGTAACTATAAGACTATAAACTCCTCCTGTTGCTGATGTAGCGCTGGAAGTGACAGATGGGTTTTGTAAAGATGATATAAATACATTAGGTCCTGTCCAGGAATAGGTCGTCATACCAGCAGGTCCGCCGGTCAGATTGAGGGAGCTACCGACACATACAGGACTATTATTGTTAGCCAATACTTCCGGCAGTTCATTTACAGTTATTGCAGTTGATTCAGATGAACCACTCTGACATCCTGTGGAATTAATTGTTTTAACACTATAACTACCTGCCGTAGTAACACTGATACTTTGTGTAGAAGCACCAGTTGACCATACGTAACTATTCTCTAAACTGGAAGTTAAGGTTACACTTCCTCCTGTACAGAAAATTACAGGACCTCCCGGCGTAATTACCGGAGTTGCAGGTAAAGGATTTACAGATATGACAGTAGATGATGAAGACGCACTTTGACATCCGTTTGCATTTATTACCTGGACTGAATAACTTCCATCTGAAGTAACAATTATTGCTGATGTAGTTGCTGAATTTGACCATTGGTAATTTGCATCCGCACTTGATGTTAGCGTTACACTGCCTCCTGCACAAAAAGTTACCGGACCATCAGCACTAATGGTTGGAGTCGCAGGTAAAGGATTAACCGTTACTACTATGGGTACAGATGCTGCACTCATACATCCGCTTGCATTGGATACATGAACTGTATAATTTCCAGCAGTGGTAATATCAACACTTGGTGTAGTTGCTCCATTTGACCATAGGTAATACATTCCCGGATTTGAGGTTAGAGTTACAATATCACCATCACAGAAGGTTGTTGGACTTTCTGCTGTAATAGTTGGAGTTATTGGCAGTGCGTTTACTGTTACTATGGTCGCTATGGATGCTGCACTCTGACATCCACTCGCAGTGCTTACCTGAACGGTATAACTACCTGATGATGTAATGTTTATATTTGGCGTAGTCGTCCCATTTGACCATAAGTAAGTTGTTCCGTTACTTGAGCTTAATGTAATACTGGCACCATTACAGAAGGTTGTTGAACCATTTGCTGTAATTATTGGTGTTGCCGGGATAGCATTGACTGTTACAACCGTTACTGCTGACATTGCACTCTGACATCCGCTTGCATTTGTCACCTGAACTGTATAATTATCTGCTGCAGTAATATTTATGCTTGGTGTAGTTGCCCCATTTGACCATAAGTAAGTTGAGCCTGCACTTGAAGTTAAGATTACATTACCACCTTCGCAAAATATTGTCGGCCCATTAGCCGTAATAGTTGGTGTTGCAGGGAGAGCATTTACAGTTACCACAGAAACTGCTGATGTTGCACTTTGACATCCGTTTGCATTTGTTACCTGAACTGTATAATTACCTGCTGCAGTAATATTTATGCCCTGTGTAGTTAATCCATTTGACCATAAGTAAGTTGTTTCGGCACTTGAAGTTAAGGTCACACTGCCACCTGCACAGACGGTTGTTGGTCCATCGGCTGTAATAGTTGGTGTTCCCGGTAAAGCATTTACTGTAACTACAGTTGCTATTGATGTTGCACTCTGACATCCGCTTGCATTTATTACTATTACAGAATAACTACCTGATGCAGTTACATTTATATTCTGTGTAGTTTCGCCATTTGACCATAAATAACTTATTCCGGCTGTTGATGTTAACATTACACTTCCTCCGGCACAGAAAGTCGATGGACCTCCGGCTGAAATTGTTGGTGTAATAGGTAAAGCATTTACAGTAACTATTTTAGTTGCTGATGCTGCACTAAGACATCCGCTTGCATTGGTTACCTGAACTGAGTAATTTCCTGCAGAAGTAACATTTATACTTTGTGTAGTTGCTCCATTTGACCATAAGTAACTTATTCCAGCACTTGATGTTAAGGTTACATTACCACCGGCACAGAAAGTTGTCGGACCGCCGGCTGTAACAGTCGGTGTTGCCGGTAGCGCATTAACAGTTACTGCAACCTGTGGAGAAACATTACTAGATCCGTCATCAACGGTTAAATGATAAGTTGTAGAAACAGCAGGATTAGCAATTGGGTCAGCTATAGAGGATGTAAATCCAACAGGAGTGGATGTCCAGGTATAGGTATAGGAACCCGAACCACCAAATGCTAAAGCATGTAATTGTACATTAGCACCGGCACAGATTGTTCCGGGAGTCGCTGTCGGAGTCGAATTTAATGGAACTCCACTTATTGTTATTATTACTGCATCAGAGTAAGAGCAAGATGTTGTAAGTGAAGTAGCCGTTAATGTAAAGACTGTGGTTACAGCCAAATTTACAGTTGTCGGGTCTTCTATTGAAGCATTAACAAGTTGTGCAGAGGGTGTCCAGCTGTAGGTAAATGGACCTGTACCTGTTACCGTTGCATTAATTGTAGTGCTTGTTCCGTTTGGAATTGTTGCATCAGTTCCGGCATTTACTACTGGCAATGCATTTACATTTACTAAGGTCGCTGCTGAGACTGCACTCTGACATCCGTTTGCATTGGTTACCTGAATAGTATAACTTCCTGGTAAGGAAACGTTTATACCTTGTGTAGTTGCTCCATTTGACCACAGGTATGTTGTTCCTGGACTTGAAGTTAAGGTCACACTACCGCCAGAACAGAAAGTTATCGGACCACCGGCAGTAATAGTTGGTGCAGCAGGTAATGCATTTGCAGTAACTATAGTTGCTACTGATGCAGCACTCTGACATCCGCTTGCATTGGTTACCTTTACTGTATAACTACCTGATACGGTAATATTTACACTTTGTGTAGCTGCTCCATTAGACCATAAATAACTTGTTCCTGCATTTGATGTTAAGGTTACACTACCACCGGCGCAGAAGGTTGTCGGACCACTGGCTGTAATAGTTGGAATTATCGGTAAAGTGTTGACTGTAACTACAGTTGCTGCAGATACAGCACTCTGACATCCGCTTGCATTGGTTACTTTTACTGTATAACTACCTGCTGCAGTAATATTTATACTTTGTGTAGTTGCTCCATTTGACCATAGGTAACTTGTTCCTGCACTTGATGTTAAGGTTACATTGCCACCGGCGCAGAAAGTTGTTGGACCTCCGGCTGTAATAGTTGGTGTTGCCGGCAGAGCATTTACAGATATCACGGTTGTTGCTGATAGTGCACTCTGACATCCGTTTGTATTTGTTACCCTTACTGAATAATTACCTGTTGTTGTAATATTTACACTTGCCGTGGTCGCTCCGTTTGACCATAAATAAGTTGATCCTGCACTTGAGGTTAATGTCACACTTCCACCGGCACAGAAAGTTGTCGGACCACTGGCAGTAATAGTCGGAGTTGCCGGTAAAACATTTACTGTTACTATGGTGGCTACTGATACAGCACTCTGACACCCGCTTGCATTTTTAACCCTTACTGAATAACTACCTGCTGTTGTAACATTTATACTTGCGGTGGTCGCTCCATTTGACCATAAATAAATTGACCCTGCACTCGAGGTTAAGGTTACATTACCACCGGCACAGAAAGTCGTTGGACCACCTGCTGTTATGGTTGGTGTTGCCGGCAAAGCATTTACCGTAACTACGGTAGCTGCTGATGCTGCACTCTGACATCCGCTTGCATTGGTTATTTTTACTGTATAGCTACCTGATATGGTAACATTTATGCTTGGTGTAGTTGCTCCATTTGACCATAGGTAACTTGTTCCTGCACTTGATGTTAAGGTTACATTGCCACCGGCACAGAACGTTGTCGGACCACCGGCTGTAATAGTCGGAGTTGCTATTGTACAGGTAGATTGAAAGAAAGGATATATGGGATCAGTTATGATATCTGTCATATCTCCATGACTACAGTCCGAATGCGGGTATGGAGTAGTAGGTGGCGATGTACAATCGAGTGCAGGGTATTTATGATTATCATTGGTTAATCCTGAAGGAATTGTACCCCCAACGAATACCTTAACAGGAATGTCATTGCTGGTAAGCGAACCCTCACCATTCGGGCCACCTTTAACAATATTGCCCGTGATGATAAAATAGCCATTTGCTGTTATATCAGCGTGTTTGTCGATATAAAGATTTCCCCTGACAATAAGAATTCCATTGTTGTTTATTGTTAAATTATTCTTATCATCAATTGATAAATCTCCTTTTATAACAAGTGTGTCATTAATAATCAAATCACCGGCAGAACCTGAAAATGATAAGGAACCATTTACTGTAATATAACCATTAATGGTAATATTATATCCGCTAATGATTGTCTGGGGTACTAGCCATGTCGGGCTCCAGGTTGCAGGGGTTTCCCAGTAGCCGGTATAATTATTTTTGCTTGTATGCTGAGAAAATAATAGTTGTACAGGCAGATAAAATATCCACATTAACAAAATAATCCGCTTTGTTTGTAAAATCATCCTTTATGACTAATGGTTTTCACTTCTTCCGATTGATATCTTGAACCTTAAGCAGATCAATCAGTATTATTCAAAATTAAAATATCTGTTCTATATTCAATATCGTGTATTTGAAAATGGCACATAACAATTTCTTATTCTAAGACTCCAATAAACTAATCAAGGTTGCGCAATAGCATACGTTGATTTACAATTAAAGTTAAAGATTATTTCAAATATATTTGTTTTTTTTGACCAATTGGAATAAACCATTGACTATTGTTCTATTTTTCTAACTGCAGTGATGCAAGTTAAATGGACAGAAAATTTATAAATGTTCCGAAATCTTACAAAAGAGTGGTTGGGCGAGGAAGTGTTACATTATTTACGGATGAAAGGATGGCTCAACGGCTCAACGGCGCAAAGGCGCAAAGGCATAATAAAAATGCTATTAGCTCAATTGGACCATCAATTGTTTTCTTGTTAAGAAAATCCTGTTTTTAACAGTACCTAATTTAAGGTTAAGCTTATCGGCTATTTCAATATACTTATATCCATCAACATACATACTGAATGGTATCCGCAACTTGTCTTCCAGAAGTCCAATACTCTGTGATATTTCCAAAGCAGAGTAAGTTGAATCGGGGTTCTCAAAACTTATTGAATCAGTCTGATAAATAGTAAATGAATCAATACGCTCCACTTCGTACGTCTCACGCTTCCGGTTTCGTCTGTAACTATCCACAAAAATATTTTTCATTATCGTGAATGTCCACGATTTGAAATTTACATTTTCAGCGAAACTATCCTTTTTTTGTAGTACCCTCAGAAAGGTTTCCTGAACCAGATCATCTGCATCGTCTTTTTTAGAACTAAGACGATATGCAAATTTACGAAGGCCTGATTCAAGACTAAGCAATTGGGAACTAAACTCTATAGATGTCATGGTATAGAATTAGGGATCTAAAACAATTTCTAATACCTGACTACTTTTTAGAAGAGACTAAAAACATTGCTCCTCCGACTACCATTACACCAATTCCAATAAGTGGTGACCAGGATAAATGGTGGGGTTCACTTGAAGTAATTTTAAGACTTCCGATATCAACTACCTTTTCCCTCGTAAAGAAGGTAATAGCTGTAAAAATGGTTAATGCCAAACCAAGAATTAGAATAAATATACCTGCCTTTTTCATACTATTTAATATTTAATAATCTTTCAGAAAGGTAGGCAGGCAAATAATAATTAAGTTACATAATTTTTAGGAAATGTTACATCTTTCACGTATTGTAAGAGCTTCTGCTAAAGACTTATAATAATTCTAAGAAGTTCCTGATTTGTTTTCCCAAGCTTAGAACCCAGAATACTCATCATCTCATTTTCCCTGCCTTGACTGTAGTTCAAATCATTTTTCGTGAGGTCGGGATATTTCAGCTTAAGTTTTACTTTCTTCGTACTCCAGTAGCTGGTTATATTTGTATTCATGGCTTTTGTCTAAAGGTCGTCTATATATGTAAAAAGTTCGTCTTCTGATATTCCAAGTTTATAGGTCAGAGTTTCCACAATCTCTTTTTCCTTACTAAACTCCGCCGAAACATTCCCCTCAACCTTCAGACCTTCCTTTTCAGATTCTTCCCTGGTTCTATCGTGGATATTTCCAATTGAACTTTTCATGACATCGTATTTTGTTATCTTTACTAACCATACAAATGTAAGGCTCATCAAATTCAGAAACTTACATAATACTGTATATAAGTTACATAATTACCACCTTTTGTAAAAGAGAATATTCCGGTGCTCTGCACCTATGATTCTTGTTATCAAATGAATTTCTATAAATATTTCGCGACTCTGCCGCTATCTTATAGGCTCAAAAAAACGTAATTGCAAAATTCCTGTTTAGAGCAATCCAAGAGGAGACATTGCGGTGCAGAGCACCATAAGATTTGTAGAAGATAAATTCCCATGAAGGGTTTTAAGCCCCCTTTAGGGGGTTTGGGGGCATTTAGGGCCGTTTACATCCTTTCCATATACCAATTCAATTGCTTTTGAACTTTCTGGTATTGGAAAATTGTACTGATGATCTTTTGTAACCGGATGAAAGCCGTTTCGCTTTTTACAACATAATCAAAAGCCTTGTGATGCATACAGTTGATGGCAACTTCGATTTTATCCTGAGAAGATAGCATCACAACCGGGATTTCAGGATTATATTCTTTTATCTTATCTAAAGTCTCAATTCCGTTCATTGCGTTTTCAACTATTCCGTTTAGCAGATAGTCTAAAATAATTACATCCGGGTTATGAGATATGTTCTCCAGGCAAAGTTCGCCTGTTGCATACGTTTCAATTTCAAAATCAGCATGATCAAGAAATTCTATTTCTAACGATTTTAAAAACAGTGCATCATCATCTACCAGAAAAAGTTTTATTTTATTATTCATTTTGGTGTATTTTTCATCTTGTTATACTCTTCTTTCAACTCATTACATGCCTGTACACAGATGTTCTCAAGTTGAAGAACCATTTTATACATTCCATCCGTCTGTTGTTGAATGCCTGCATATTCCTGAATTTTTTTTGCCATATTCTCAAAATCTGTACTAATTCCCATAATTACAAATGATGGTATCATTTTATGCACAGCTGAATGCATTGAATTCCAGTTTTTATCAAGGAATCCTTGTTTCATAGCGCTTACTAATGCCGGAGTTTGAATCAGATACAGAGAAATCATTTCCATCATAAGTGTCGGATTTGATTTTGTACGCATGTTTAAATAATTCAGATCTGTGCATTTTACCTTAACTGTCTCAGAATCACTACCAACTGTTTCTGCATCATTATCTGCAGACAAGGGCTTCTTTACCAGCCCCACTATCTTTATATACAATAATCTGTCGTCCACCGGTTTAGCAATATAATCGTTCATGCCACAAGCTCTACACTTTGCTAAATCAACTGTTGTTACATCAGCCGTTAACGCGATAATGGGAACATCTGAATGCATTTCATCACGAATGAAGGTTGTTGCTTCAAAGCCATTCATTTCAGGCATCTGTAAATCCATAAGAATAACATCATAAGCTTTAGACTTCATTTTCTCAATGGCTATTTTGCCATTTGCGGCAATGTCGCATTCAAATCCGAAATCTTCCAAAAGTGTCCTCATTAGTAACTGATTGAGTTGGATATCTTCAACAACCAACACTTTTATATTCTTAATTTCCATATCCAGCTGCAGCGTTGAAGTGTCAGTATCAACTTCAGCCTTTGTTTTCATAAAACTTAAGGTAAAACTAAAAGTGGAGCCTTCATCAACTTTGCTAACAACTTTTATAGTTCCTCCCTGAGGTTCAACAAGTTGCTTTACTATCGCCAGGCCCAACCCGGTTCCTCCATATATTCTTGATGTACCGCTTGATGCCTGCTGAAAGTTTTCAAAGATCCTGTCAAGTTTATTTTCGGCTATTCCAATTCCGGTATCAGCTACTGAAAACTCAATTGTTGACTGCGTTTCATCCTCATTTACTAAACTAACACTTACTGTGATCTTCCCACTATTAGTGAATTTCACAGCATTACTGACCAGATTTAATATTATCTGGTGTAAACGAACGGGGTCACCGACAAGTACTTCAGGAATTCTACTGTCATATTTCTTAACCAGTTCCAAATTTTTTTCACGAATTTTAGTTTCAAATAGATGAAGCATAGCAGAGATAGACAAAGTCATTTTAAAAGGGGTCTGCTCAAATACCATCTTGCCCGCATCCACTTTTGCCAGATCGAGTATGTCGTTTATCAGAACAATTAATGCATCGCCACTCATTTTAATGGCTGTCAAATATTCCTTTTGTTTCGTTGACAAGTCTGTTTTCAACAATACTTTTGTAAATCCGATGATAGCATTCATTGGAGTCCGGATTTCATGACTCATATTCGACAAAAATTGCTGTTTTGCTTTTACGGCATTTTCTGCTATTAATGTTGCGCTTTCTGCTTTACTTTTTGCTTCTTCGGCAATCATGGTAGCGAACTCCGCAAACACTTTTGCCTCCATAAATTCTGTAGCAATTCTTTTCTGGTCAGTAATATCCCGTGCAACAACAACAACTCCAAGAACTTTACCTTTATCGTCTTTATAAACTGAGCCGTTGAACAGCACATCGGTCAGTTTGCCATCAGTATGCCGAAGAGTAAGAGGAGAATCGGTAACAGAGCCTTTAGCGAATACTTCCTGATATACTTCACGTGCTTTCTGAGGCTCTGTAAAATAATCGAGAAAATCAGTACTTTTCAGCTTTTCGCGGGTTATACCTATAATATTTACTGTTGCCTGATTCATATCAGTTATTTTTCCCTCAGGACTAATAATAAATAATGGATCGAGGGTTGCTTCAATTATACCCAGAGAATACTGAGAAGCTAATTTCAAAGAATAACTGAGATCTACCAGTTTTTTCTTTGCAGTTTCCTGTTTCCTCTTTTCTTTATTTTGAAATAGCAGCTCTTTATCTGCAATAATCAACTCTGCAGCCCTTTTTCCTTTCTCACTATTTTGAAATAAAAGCTCTTTATCTGCAATAATCAACTCTGCAGCCCTTTTTCCTTTCTCACTATTTTGAAATAAAAGCTCTTTATTAGCAATTATTAACTCTTCAGCTCTTTTTTCTTTCTCATCGTTTTGAAAGGCCAGCTCTTTGTTTGCAATGATTAACTCTTCAGCACGTTTCTCTTTCTCAGTGTTCTGAAAACCAAGTTCTTTATTTGCAATAATTAACTCCTTAGCTCGTTTTTCCTTCTCTTTGTTTTGAAAAGCAAGTTCTTTATTTGCAATGCCTAACTCTTTTGCACGTTTTTCTTTCTCTTTGTTTTGAAAGGCCAGTTCTTTGTTTGCAATAATTAACTCTTCTGCTCGTTTTTCTTTCTCTCTGTTTTGGAAAGCAAGTTCTTTATTTGCTATGATTAATTCTTTAGCTCTTTTTTCCTTCTCTCTATTCTGAAATACAAGTTCTTTGTTTGCAATGTTTAACTCTGCTGCCCGTTTTTCTTTTTCATCGTTTTGAAAAGCAAGCTCTTTATTGGCAATTATTAGTTCTGCTGCCCTCTTTTCTTTCTCTTCATTTTGAAAAAGAAGTTCTTTATTTGCTGTTTGCAGCTCTGTTGCCCATTTCTGCTCAGAAATATCCCTTGCAACAACAACTGCACCAAGCACTTTTCCGTTTTCATCCTTATAAACTGAACCATTGAATAATACATCAGTCAGTTTACCGTCCTTGTGCCTAAAAGTGAGGGGAGAATCTGTAACTGACCCATTGGCAAAGACTTCGGTATAAACTTCCCGGGCTTTTTGTGGGTCGGTAAAATAGTCAAAGAAATAAGTACCTATGAGTTTTTCACGATCAATACCTGTAATAGTCACTTTTGCCTGATTCATATCAGTTATTTCGCCATTAGTACTAATAACTATTAAAGGATCAAGACTGGCCTCTAATAAGCTACTTGCGTATCTGGATTCGTGTGTTCTTGTTCTTTCCATTTAAATTCATTTACTACAATCCAACTTCTTCTATCGGGCTTCGTCTTTTGTCTTTCAGGTTTTTGAAATGAGAAGGCGAGAGTCCTGTGACTTTCTTAAACTGATTAGATAAATGGGCGACACTGCTATAGTTCATCTTAAATGCTATTTCAGTGATATTAAGTTCATTATAAATAATTAATTCTTTAATTCTTTCTATTTTGTGAGCAATAATAAAATGCTCAATTGTTGTTCCCTGTACTTCGGAAAATAAGTTTGCCAGATAGGTATAATCGTGATTCAGTTTTTCGCTCAAAAAGTCCGAAAAATTTATTTTTATTATTTCGTCTGAATGATGAATCATCTGAATAATAATATCCTTAATTTTTTCAATCAGGATTGCGCGCTTATCATCCATTAGTTCTAGTCCTGAAGAAGCCAGACCTGTTTTTAGTTCCATGCGTTTCTCTTCAGAAATATCTTCCATTATCTCTACCTCGCCTAAATCCACTACAATGAAATGTAAACCAAGCCGTCTCAGCTCTTGCTTAACGGCCAGTTTGCAGCGGTTACTAACCATATATTTGATATATAGCTTCAAACAGTACAGTATTTCTACATCTAAAACACCAATTAACCACCCCCGGGCATAATCGTATAAATGCCGGAAAGTGATAATCAATTAAGATGTGCAAGATAGGGCTAATGAAGATCAGATAACGTACACAATTATGGTAAAATGTTACATAATTCACGGGTTGTGAAAAGCAATCATTTCATGTTACCATATTCAGAAAAAATGTGATTATGAACTGATTATTTGAATATTCTGAATTGGCTACTGTTCATCATTTAATTCGTAAAGCCGAAGTTGGTTTCTGAGTCTTATAATTTCATTATGCATGTTTTCTATTCGCTGCAACAGGTAATTGATAGTTTCAATCCCCTCGATGTTAATATCTAACTCATAATATAACCGGACAATTTTTTCAAGCAGTAAAAGCTGGTCAGGATCGATATATTCTTCTTCCTTAATAGTAGTAATTTCTATCAATCCGTTTTGTTGTAATGAACTGATAAATGAAAGCTCAATATTATGATTGGCACAAAATTTATCAATGGCTATCAAATAATCTGTTTGCATTGTCGTGGTTTTAAATTACAATTTAGACAAATCTATAAACAACTCTTTCTGCTTTGCAGTCAGATTGGTTGGGATCTTAACTGTATACGTTAACAGTAAATCCCCAAACTCCCCTTCCTTTTTGTAAACAGGGAAGCCTTTCCCTTTCAGTTTCACTTTAGTTCCATTTTGAGTCTCTGGTTTTACTTTCAATTTTACTTTACCGTTCAAAGTATCAATTTCAATTTCACCGCCCAGAACAGCAGAGTATAGATTTAAATCGATTGAAGCGTACAAATTATTTCCCAATCGCTTAAATACCTCATGGTTAGCTATTGAGAAAGTTATGTACAGATCGCCATTTGGCCCGCCATTTATACCCTGGCTTCCGTGTCCCGGAATTTTTATTGTCTGGCCGTTTTCAATACCTGCAGGGATGGTAATTCTGATTTTTTTTCCGTTGACAGTCAGTGTCTGTTGATGAGTTTTATACGCGTCTATAAGATCGAGCTGCAGTTCAGCATTGAAATCTTCTCCTCTGAATTTCGTTTGTCTGGTTCTTGAAGATCGTCCTGCCCCTCCAAACATTGACTCAAAAAAATCAGAAAAATCACCGGCTGACTGTCCCTCTGAGAATCCTGATCCTCCGGAGCCTGAATGCTGCTGCTGATACTGATTTTGATATTGATTCTGATTCTGTTTTTCAAACTGTTCAGAGTGCTGCCAATCCTTACCGTATTTATCGTATTTCTTACGTTTAACAGGATCGCTCAGAACTTCATTAGCTTCATTGATCTGCTGAAAGTTCTTCTTAGAGTTTTTATCATTTGGATTTAAATCGGGGTGGTACTTTCGGGCTAATTTCCGATAGGCACTTTTGATATCCTTTGATGTTGCGGTTTTGTTTATACCCAGAAGCTTATAGTAGTCTACGAAATCCATAAGTTTTAATTATATGACTATTTATTTTCAATTTACAATTAGCAAAAAATCACATTTATTATGAAATCAGGAGGCTGTCTCAAAAATCCTGTTTTTTAACCCCTAAATTCCTACGCCAGCTGGCGGATGGATTTTCTGATCTTTTCATACAAATATTCAAAATACCGGATAATCAGTATATCCCTTCTCATCAGCTGTGTAGAATAGGTCCATTTTAAGATCCTGAGATAAATCCCAGTTTTGTTTAAACCTGTCAACCAGATCGGGATTGTTAATAAACGGACGTCCAAATGCCACAAGGTCAGCCAGCCCGCTTTCAATATCTTCCTCTGCTTTATCCAGATTATAACCACCGGAGAGAATTAGCGAATTTTTAAAATTCTTCCGTATAAGCTTCTTCAATTCCAGAGGCACAAACGGAGCCCCCATCGAAGAATGATCAACAAGATGAATATATGCAATATCCAGTTTATTGAGTTGCTCCGAAAGATATTTATAGGTAGCGTCTATTTCAGGATAAAAAGACATATCACTCGCAACTCCATATGGTGATAATCGGATTCCTGTCTTTCCCTTTCCAATTGCGTCAGAAACTGAAGCTGCAACCTCAAGAACGAACCTGCAACGGTTTTCCATACTTCCGCCATAGCTATCATTTCTTAAATTACTTAAAGGTGAAAGAAACTGTTCCAGAAGATAGCCGTTAGCCCCATGAAGCTCGACACCATCAAACCCTGCCACGATCGCATTTTTTGCAGCAGAAACATATTCTAATTTTGTATGTAACAGATCGCCGGGGGTCATCTCTTCAGGTACCGGAAAGTCCTGAAGTTTTTCAGAGTCAGTCCACATCTTTCCTGCTGCTTTTACCTCTGACGGAGCAAGAACATGTGCACCTTCAGGCATATTTAGAGGATGACTTATCCTTCCTGTATGCATTAACTGAACGAATATTTTTCCGTGGTCATGGTGTACTGAAGAGGTAATCTTTTTCCAACCTTCAATTTGTTGGTTATTATAGATACCTGGTATTCGGGCATAACCAAGTCCATTTGGCGAGGGAGATGTTCCTTCTGTAATTATCAGACCCGCACCTGAACGCTGTTTATAATACTCTTCCATCAATTCGTTTGGCACATTTCCAATAGCTCTGCTTCGCGTCATTGGCGCCATAACAATACGATTTTCCAACTGCACAGAACCAACCTTAACGGGGGTGAATATTTTGTATTCTTTCATATTTTCAGATTTTCATTTTTAGTTTGACTCTGTTATAACAAGGAATAGGGAGAAATGTTGTTAAGACAATTCCATGCGATAACTGAATTAAGAGAGAACAAATTTAGGTACCCTTTTCGTAGATACTATTACATAACTTTAAACAGATGTTACATAATTCACGCTTTTCAGAATTATGTTAACTTTGGTTATAGATGAGGAACAAAAATTTGCTTTACTTTAGCTAAGGTTTTATTATGATAATTAAAATTAGTATCCGGAATGAATAATAATTGAAATGAAATTAACTCAAAATAGCAAAATAGACCTGGGGGATTCCTCGCTAACGCTCGGAATGACAGTATTTTAGGTGGTATAGGTGAAAGCAGAGGTGATTCGCTGTGCGAATCACCTCTGCTTTCACCTCATGCTACATCTTCACCTTGTCATTCCGAGCGACAGCGAGGAATCCCCAAATAAATTATAGTAATCTCAACACCATATAAATCACATCATTGGAACAAAGCATTACTTTCTGGCCCTTTATTGTATTCGCCTTTGCAGTTATTTCCCTTATAGGAATTATGATTGGACTCTCCTATTTTCTCGGTGAACGACACAAGGAAAAAACCACTGATGAACCTTATGAATCCGGAATCCCTCCTACCGGAGATGCCAGACTGCGCTTCTCTTCGGGTTTTTATATCATAGCCATGTTTTTCGTTATTTTCGATCTCGATGCTGCATTCATTATGCTTTGGGCTGTTTCTTTCAGAGAACTCGGTGTTGCCGGATATATTGGTATTATAATTTTTATTGGAATTCTAATGGTCCTTTTAATTTACGAACTCAGCATTGGCGCTCTCGACTTCGGACCAGACGGTAAAAAGATTCTGAAATACAAAAACAAACTCAAATGAAGTCTTCCATGATAAATTCTTCCACCATAAATGCTGATAGGGAAACAGGAATATCTGATGAAGCTATTTACAAATCAGTATTATTCGGCAAACTTGATGAGATGATTGCGTGGGGGAGAAAAAACTCTATCTGGCCTTTCGGCTTTGGCTTGTCATGTTGTTATGTTGAAATGGCCACAGCACTGACGAGTCGGTATGATATTGCCCGGTTTGGAGGGGAGGTAATCCGTAGTACTCCCAGGGAGGCAGATATGATGGTAGTTGCCGGTACGGTATTTATCAAAATGGCCCCAATAATCAAAAGACTGTACGAACAGATGATGGCACCCAGATGGGTCATTTCAATGGGCTCATGTGCAAACTCCGGCGGGATGTATGATATTTACAGTGTAGTACAGGGGGTTGACAAGATATTACCTGTAGATGTCTATGTATCAGGTTGCCCTCCCCGTCCCGATGCATTTCTGGAAGGTTTATTACTTCTTCGTGAATCAATAGGTAAAGAACAGCGTCCATTTAGCTGGGTTATCGGACCACAGGGAATTCATAAAGCTGAAAAGATCAGTCAGAGGGATCTTAAGCAGGACGAACGCTGCAGGATGGAAACGATACGACCAATAAATGAAGTATAAAAAGATACTGAATATCCTATTTAAATTATGACCATCAGCGGTAATACTATAATTTCTGAACTGGAATCAAAATTTGATGACCGGATTACTATATATAACCAGGAGGTCAGGGATAATACTCCAACATTCTGGATAGATAAAACCAATCTTCAACCAGTCCTTAAATACCTTAAAAGTGATTCTCCTCTTCCCTACCGGATGCTTTACGATCTGACAGCTATTGATGAGAGGACAAGAACCAAAAGTAACGGTCAGCCAAAAAGCAGTTTCACGGTTGTTTATCACCTGACTTCTTTTGAACGAAATGAAGATCTTCGCATAAAGGTTCCTCTGTTGGAGAGCGATCTTCATATCCCAAGTATTACATCTATATGGGAATCGGCTAACTGGTACGAACGTGAGGTCTTTGATATGTTTGGTATTGACTTCACCGGACATCCGCGGCTTACAAGAATACTCATGCCAAATTCCTGGAACGGTCATCCGTTAAGGAAGGAACATCATGCGCGGGCAACAGAACTCGCCCCTTTTGTTTTGACAGAAGCGATGAGGGATGCAGAGGAGGCCGATCTTAAATTTAATCCGGCTGACCTGGGACTGGCTACAAGCAGTGAAGACAGCGATTTCATGTTTCTGAATCTTGGTCCCCAGCACCCGGGAACCCATGGTTTGTTAAGGCTTGTTGTTCAATTGAATGGCGAAGACATAGTGAACATTTTTCCTGAAATAGGATTTCATCACCGGGGTGCAGAAAAAATGGGCGAAAGACAGTCTTGGCATACTTTTATTCCTTATACCGATCGGATTGACTATCTGAGCGGTGTTATAAATAATCAGGCTTATCTCCTGTCGGTGGAAAAGTTAGCCGGCATTGTTGTACCCGACAGAGCAAATGTTATCAGGGTAATGATGACTGAGCTCTTTCGCATCGCAAGTCACCTTGTGTGGTTCGGAACGTTTGCACAGGACATGGGTCAGATGTCACCTGTTTTTTATGCTTTTAACGACAGGGAACGGGTTTTTGATATAGTATCTGCCATTACCGGTGCCAGAATGCATCCATCGTGGTTCAGAATTGGCGGTGTGGCTTACGACTTGCCAGACGGTTGGGAGAAACTAATGCAGGGATTTGTTGATTACTTTCCAAAGCGACTTAAGGAATTTGATAATTCGGTTATAAAAAACAGGATTTTCAAAGCAAGAAATATAGGAATAGGTGTTTACACAACTGAGGAAGCAATAGAGTGGGGGATTACCGGAGCCGGACTAAGAGCTACAGGCTTTGACTGGGACTATCGTAAAAAACGGCCTTATTCAGGTATCGAACAGTTCGACTTTGATATTCCGCTGGGAAAGAACGGAGATTGTTATGACAGGGCACTTGTCCGTATGGAAGAGATGCGACAGAGCCTCAGGATAATCCAGCAATGTATAAACAACATGCCGGCCGGACATTACAAATCAGATCACCACCTGGCCATCCCTCCACGTAAGGACAAAACAATGACGGACATTGAAACGCTTATTACGCATTTTGTTAATGTATCCTGGGGACCCGTTATTCCAGAGGGCGAGGCAATGGTACCTATTGAAGGAGCTAAGGGAAGCAATGGCTATTACCTGATAAGTGATGGAAGTACTTCATCGTACAGGACAAGAATACGAACCCCGTCATTCCCTCATATCCAGATGCTGCCATATATAAGTAAAGGATATACGATCCCCGATTTGCTGGCGATTCTGGGGGCGATGGATTTTGTTTTGGCAGATATTGACAGGTAGAAAATGGAGCAATGGCACAACGGCACAAAGGCACACCCTGTACACCCTAGTTTTAGCGAAGGTGTAACGGCGTAACGGCATAACGGGAAGGTAAATGATAGAATTGAGAGCTTCAACATATTTCAACGTATAAAATGCTGACTGAAGAAGAAAAAAAGGAAATAATAGCGGAAACTAAACAGTACCCCTATCCGGCAGTTGCCTGCATTGATGCTTTAAAGATTGTACAACATCACCGTGGTTGGGTATCTGATGAGTCGGTAGGGGATGTGGCTGAATTGCTGAAAGTATCAAACGAAGAGGTGGATGGTATTGCAACATTTTACAGCCGGATCTATCGTAAACCGGTAGGCAGAAATATAATTCTCGTTTGTGATGGTGTCAGTTGTATGGTTATGGGATATGAGAGTATTTATAAATATTTATCGGTGAAATTAGGTGTCAATTTCGGTGAAACCACCTATGACGGACGATTTACTCTACTTCCGATTTCTTGTTTGGGTGATTGTGATCATGCACCGGCAATGATGATCAACAATGATCATTTTAATAATCTGACAACTGATAAGATTGATTCAATACTTGGCAAATACAAATAACCCGGGATGGAAAGACCTTTGACAAAGCATATTGTGTACGGAACTCCTCCTCCTGGTCTGAAAGAATACAGGAAAGCAGGTGGTTATTCCGGCGTTGAAAAGGCTTTGAAAAAGATGACACCAGGCGAAGTGACAAATCTGGTAAAAGCATCAAACCTTTTAGGCAGAGGCGGAGCTGGCTTTCCTACCGGCGTCAAGTGGAGCCTTGTTCCAATGGATAAGGACGATCTAAAACCAAAATACCTGGTTTGTAATGCAGATGAAATGGAGCCTGGTACTTTTAAGGATAGGTATCTCCTTGAAGGGAACCCCCATCAGCTCATAGCAGGAATGATTATTTCAGCCTATGCCATACAGGCCGGGAAAGCATATATCTTTCTGCGCTGGGCATATAAAAAAGCTGAAGATATACTTAGAAAGGCCTTAGCCGAAGCCTATGAAGCCGGTTATCTTGGAAAGAATATACTGAATTCAGGATTTGATCTGGATATCTATGTTCATTCAAGCGCCGGCAGGTATATATGTGGAGAAGAGACGGCCTTGCTTAATTCTCTTGAAGGTAAAAGGGCCATCCCGCGCACCAAACCTCCCTATCCGGCAATAAGCGGTCTATTCGGAAGGCCCACAGTAGTAAACAATGTCGAAACTCTATGCTGGATTTCACATATTGTTGAAAATGGGGCAGATTGGTTTAAAGCTTTGAGCCTGACAGGTACAGGCGGAACAAAACTCTATGGTGTAAGCGGAAATGTTAAAAATCCGGGCACATGGGAACTGCCTCTTGGTGTTACAGTGAGGGAATTACTCGAGAAACATGCCGGTGGTATGAAAGAGGGATACAAATTCAGAGGAGCATTACCGGGAGGAGCATCTACTGATTTTATTGTTGAGGAGCACCTCGATGTGAAGATGGATTTTTCTACCGTCGCTGCCGCGGGAAGCAGGATGGGAACAGGAACAATGATAATACTGGATGACAAAACCTGTCCTGTTGCCTTCATTCATAATATTGAAAAATTCTTTGCCCTGGAAAGCTGTGGCTGGTGCACTCCATGCCGCGAAGGTCTTCCATGGGTTGAAAAGATGCTCTTCTCTATCGAATCCGGGACTGGTAAAATGGAATACCTGGATATTCTAAAATCACAGGCAAAATATATGGGCCCCGGGAATACTTTCTGTGCCCATGCCCCGGGTGCGATGGAACCTTTGGATAGCGGACTTAGATATTTTTATGATGATTTTGTGAAGCATATTAAGGAACAAAAATGTCCCTGGAGGTAAAGATGACTAAGATCAGGATAGATGGTAAATATTATGAAGTCGAGGCAGATAAGAATCTCCTTGAGACTTGCCTGGCAATTGGATTAGACATACCGCATTTTTGTTTTCATCCTGCCCTTGGTTCAGTTGGTGCATGCAGATTATGTGCGGTAAAAAAATTCAAGGATATTGACGATAAAAAGGGCCGTATCGTAATGTCATGCATGGAACCTGTAACCGAAGGACTAATAATCTCCATCGACGATCCCGATGTAAAAATGTTCCGTGCTTCAGTAATTGAAGGACTGATGACAAATCATCCGCACGATTGCCCTGTTTGTGATGAAGGCGGGGAATGTCATTTGCAGGATATGACGGTAATGACCGGACATAATTACAGGCGTTTTGATTTCAAAAAAAGAACGTATAAAAATCAGGATCTCGGACCTTTTATTAATCATGAAATGAACCGTTGCATCCAATGTTACCGGTGTGTACGGTTTTATAATTACTATGCCGGGGGAAAGGATCTGGGTGTCTTTGGAGCTCATAACCATGTCTATTTTGGAAGGCAGGAAGAGGGTACTCTTGAAAGTGAATTTAGCGGAAACCTGGTTGAGGTATGTCCTACCGGAGTCTTTACAGATAAAACTTTAAGGAAACATTTTATACGCAAATGGGACCTGACCAATTCTCCGTCAATCTGCGTCCATTGCAGTGTAGGATGCAATACCATTGTAAGTGAGCGCTACGGTTCGGTGCAACGGATAATGAACAGGTATAACGGTGCAGTAAATGGATATTTTCTATGCGATCGGGGCCGGTTCGGATATGAATTTGTAAATGATGAGGAACGGATCAGAAAAGCTAAAATAAGGATTACTAGAAATGGAAATCAGGAAGATATAACAAATGAACTAATCCTTTCATCTCTCCATAAAACACTTTCAAAATCTAAGAAAATTATAGGTATTGGATCCCCCCGGGCATCTCTCGAATCAAATTATGCTTTGTCCGTTTTAGTTGGAAAAGAGAACTTTTATAAAGGAATTTCAGCTAAAGAACAACTTCTGACCACAACAGTTTTAAAGTTTCTGCAAACAAGCAGTGTAGTTAGCCCTTCATTAAAACAAATTGAAAAGGCAGATTCAGTTATAATTATAGGAGAAGACCTCACAAATACTGCACCTATGATTGCACTCGCAGTAAGACAGGCAATTCGGAATAAGCCGAATGAAGAAGCCTACGAAAAAGGTATCCCTTTATGGAACGATTCACCCACCAGAGAGCTGGGGCAGGATTCAAAAAGTCCGGTCTATATAATTACCCCATTTAAGGATCAGCTTGACGATATTGCAGAAATCTCATTCAGAGGCTCATATTTTGATATTTCAACTTTTGGATCTGCAATTGCATTTTCACTGAATGAAAAAGCTCCGCCTATAAAAAATAAATTAAAAGACCAGCAGGAACTTGCTGAAAGAATAGCACTTTCACTAAAAAAAGCTAAAAATCCTTTGATTATCTCAGGTGTTTCCAGCGGGGATGAGGATATATTACATGCAGCCATGAATATTGCGACTGCACTTGACCCTACAAATAAAAAGGTTATGTTTTGTGCAGTTTTTCCGGAATGCAACAGTTTGGGTTTGGCACTTATGCCTGGCAAATCCCTTGAGGATAGTTTCTCCTTAGCTGCTGAGCAGGAAATAGACACTTTGATTGTTCTCGAGAATGATTTATACCGCAGAGCAAATGAAGAGTCAGTAAATAAGCTCTTTAGCAGAAGCAAACAGATAATTGTTCTCGATCACATGGTAAACAGAACCAGTCTGAAGGCACATCTGTTGTTACCCTCCACTGTTTTTGCTGAATCGGAAGGTACACTTATTAATAATGAAGGACGGGCACAGCGATTCTATAAATCAATATTAAATAGAGATCAGGTTAATGAGAGCTGGAAGTGGATAGCAGAGCTTCTGAAAATTAAAGATAGCAGCCAGTCAGTCAGATGGAACCGGTTCGATGATATTTCTGCATCGCTAGCGAATGAACTTCCGGTTTTCATTAAATTAAAGGATTATAAACCGGATGCTGATTTCCAGATGTTAAATGCTAAAATACCAAGACAGACTATACGATTTAGCGGAAGGACTTCGATCCATTCTAATATTTCTGTAAGTGAGGCAGGAGTTCCCGACGATCCTGATTCACCATTATCATTCAGTATGGAAGGAAGAAATGAAAACCCTCCATCCTCTCTTGTTCCATTCTACTGGGCACCAGGATGGAACTCGGTACAGGCTGTAAATAAATATCTTGATGAACCCAATGGTTCTTTGAAAGGCGGCGATCCAGGTATACGACTAATTGAACCAGCCTCAGAGAGCAATAACTCCTGGTCCGAAATACATTCAGGAACTGATAAAATTAAAAAAGACGAATGGCTGATTATTCCAGTATATCAGATTTTTGGCAGTGAAGAACTAAGTTCGAAAGGTTCTGCTATCAGACAGAGAATAAAAGAACCATTCGTATATCTGAATACTCTGGATTCCGAGTTAATCGGCGTAAAAGAGAAAGACTTTTTTCAACTTGAGATTTTAGATTTTAAATTAAAAGCAGAAGTAAAGATTGATAATAGTATAAAGCAGGGAATAGCCGGATTGTCAGTAAATTTACCTGATATGAAATTTATTGATCTGCCATGTAGCGGTAAATTTTACAAAACATAACTATCTGTTAATGAAGTATTTTTTTATCATAGCAGGTGTACTACTAATAGTCTTATCTATTGCTGCCGGGCTGATATGGGTTGAGAGGAGGCTACTTTCAGTATGGCAGGACCGCCTTGGACCTAATCGTGTTGGTCCGTTTGGTCTTTTCCAGGTAATTGCAGATACAATAAAATTATTTTTCAAGGAAGACTGGGTTCCCCCGTTTTCAGACAAACCCGTTTTTGTTATGGCTCCCGGGATCCTTATGATTACAATCCTTCTGACTTTTGCGGTTATACCTTTTGGTCCGGATTTTTACGTTTTTGACTCAAATATCGGAATTCTGTTCTTCCTCGGAAACTCCTCACTAGGTGTGTACAGCATTGTTTTGGGTGGCTGGGCATCGAATAATAAGTATTCCTTAATTGGTGCCATGAGAGCTTCGGCTCAGATGCTTACTTATGAGGTGTTCATGGGACTGTCTCTTATGGGGGTAGTTATGATGGCCGACAGCTTCAGTTTTAATAAAATTGTCGAAGCTCAGGAAAATGGGTGGTTCTTCATACCTCAATTTGTCGGGTTCGTAGTATTTTTTATTGCCGGCATTGCAGAAACTCACAGGCTTCCCTTCGATATCCCCGAAGCAGAAGGAGAACTTGTAGCCGGATATCATACAGAATATTCCGGTATGAAGTTCGGGATGTTTTTTGTTGGAGAATACCTGGGAATAACACTCATTTCCGCCATCATTTCCACACTGTTCTTTGGTGGTTGGCTCGGACCTTCATTTCTTCCACCGGTATTCTGGTTTTTGTTCAAGACATTCTTTTTCATCTGTGTTTTCATTCTTCTCAGGGCCTCCTTACCCCGACCAAGATATGATCAGCTTATGGAATTCGGATGGAAAATATTATTGCCGCTATCATTACTTAACCTCCTCATTACCGGGGCAATTTTGATATTTTTAAAATGAAGAGTAACAGACTAGATAATAAATCAATCCTACTATTTAGGATCCGCTTCCTAACCTTCCCCCAGGGGGGAAACAGGAAAGAGGGTTTAAATGTCTTTGGATTGATTGATTTTGAATACGCAATGACCAAATTGAATAACAATAATACCTCTAGCTAATGTTCAGTATTCTTCGCAGTATATGGCTGACTTTTCTTCATATATTTCACAAAACAGAAACTGTGGAATATCCTGAAGTTAAGCCATATCTTGCGCCGCGATACAGGGGAAGAATTGTACTTACACGTGATGAAGAAAAGAAAGAGAGGTGCGTGGCTTGTTATCTCTGTGCCGCTGTGTGTCCTGTAGATTGTATCTCGCTTCAGGCAGCAGAAGATGAATCCGGCAGGAGATTTCCTGAGTTTTTCAGGATAAATTTTTCGAGATGTATCTTCTGCGGGTTCTGTGAAGAAGCCTGTCCTACTTATGCGATACAGCTCATCCCTGATTTTGAGATGGCAGAATATGTAAGACAAAATATGGTTTACGAGAAAGAATATTTACTGATTAGCGGACAAGGAAAATATGCAGGTTACAATTTTTATAAAAAGGCTGGTGTAGATATAGGTGTAAAAGGAAAAGGTGAAGGTGAGAATGAGGAGTTGCCGGTGGATATTAAAGAACTAATGCCATAAGAGTAAGATGAGTAATTTCAAAACATATTATAAAAAAATAATAGTTAAATAGTTAAGACCCCCTTCCTAACCTTCCCCCACGGGGGAAGGAACCGACCGTTAATAAATTGACCGCTGGGTAGTTTATAGAGAAACCAGATTAATGGGGGATCATTTCCCCCCTGGGGGAAACAGGAAAGGGGGTTACTAAAAGGTAGAAACATGAATGTATTCTTTTACATAGCAGCTTCAGTAGCGATAATTTCGACGATTATGGCGATATCAGGCAGAAATGCAATTCATTCTCTGCTATACCTTATTTTATCCCTGTTAGCAATTTCAGTCATATTCTATTTGTTAGATGCCCCATTCGTTGCTGCTCTTGAGGTAATCATCTATGCAGGTGCAATTATGGTACTTTTCATCTTTGTCACAATGATGCTGAATATCGGGCAGGAAAGAAAGACGGAAAAGAAGTGGCTTAATCCGCGAATGTGGATTATTCCTTCAATATTAGCAGGTATTCTCCTTGTTGATCTCATTCTGGCATTAAAAAATATAACTTCAATAACTGTAACAAATCAGTCAATTTTGCCTAAGCAGGTAGGTATTTCGTTATTCACGACTTATCTTATAGCTGTTGAAATTGCCGGGATTCTTTTAATGGCAGGAGTGATTGGCGCTTATCATTTGGGAAGCCAGAAGAAAAAAGTGACACATAGATTTCTCGAAAAAAAATTATAAGATGCTGACAGTACCGGTTGAAACTCAATTATTGTTTGCAGGAATACTCTTCCTTCTGGGACTAATAGGCTTGCTGGTCAGAAGGAATATGATCTTCATGCTCATGTCTATAGAGATCATGTTTAACAGCGCCGGTCTGGCATTCATCATTGCAGGTACAAGATGGAAACAACCCGATGGGCAGGTAATGTTTATTTTTATCCTGGCTGTAACAGCGGTTGAAGTTGCGATCGGGCTTGCGTTAATACTCCAGGTCTATCATCATTATAAAACTCTTGATGCTGATACCGTTAATAAATTGAATGATAGTAATAACCTATAACTTTTGATGACAAACCTTATCACGCTCATACCTGCTTTCCCATTTCTGGGGTTTCTTATCCTGGCACTTTTTGGACATAAGCTTAACCGGAGATGGGCAGGCCTTGTTGGAGCCGGATCTATTGGAATAGTTGCTATTCTTACTCTGATAATTGGTATTGGATTCATAGGATCATTACCTGAATTAAAGTCATACCCGGTTATTGTCTGGAAATGGATTAATGCAGGAAATCTTAGCGCTGATATCTCATTTAGTCTCGACTCACTATCGCTGGTATTCTGCTTTGTCATTACTTTTGTCGGGTTCCTGATACACCTGTACTCAATCGAGTTCATGAAAAATGATGAAGGGTTCACTCGGTTTTTTGCTTATATGAATCTCTTTGTCGGCTCAATGTTAGTGCTTGTCTTAGCCGACAACATTTTACTGATGTATCTTGGCTGGGAAGGCGTAGGATTATGCAGTTATCTGTTAATAGGATTCTGGTATAAAGATCCTGCGAATGGGTACGCTGCCAGAAAAGCCTTCATTATTACACGTATTGGGGATACAGCGATGATAATCGGGATCTTCGTACTGTTTTTGAGTTTTGGAACATTCAATATAAACGAATTAATGTTTCAGGCATCTGAAAAATGGATTACAGGTTCTTCAATTGCTGTTTTGACAGCCGCATTATTACTTGGCGGTGCATTGGGCAAGTCAGCCCAGCTGCCATTGCAAACATGGCTGCCTGATGCAATGGCTGGTCCATCACCGGTCAGCGCGCTGATTCATGCAGCAACTATGGTTACAGCAGGTGTCTACCTTATTGCCCGTACCCATGTTCTGTTCAGCCTCGCTCCTATTGTTCAGGCTGCAATTGCTATAATTGGTGCACTTACTTTGCTGATAGCCGGTTTCAGCGCTCTGGCACAGCACGACCTGAAAAGAATCCTTGCATATTCTACTATAAGTCAGATCGGTTATATGTTTCTGGCTCTTGGTGTCGGTGCCTGGTCGGCAGCAGTATTCCATTTCATGATACATGCATTCTTCAAAGCTCTGCTTTTCCTCGGGGCAGGTGTAATAATATTGGTTTTAAACGATGAGCATAATATCTTCAGGATGGGAGGCCTGAGAAAGAAGCTCCCGGTAGTTTTCATAACTTTCCTGATTGGTTCTGCCTCATTGTCGGCATTACCATTTGTCACGGCAGGATTTTACAGCAAGGATGAGATATTATGGTATGCGTACTCATCCCAGAACGGAAGTTTATTGCTTTGGGTTGCAGGTATTGTAGGCGCTATGCTTACAGCCCTTTACTCTTTCCGAATGGTATTCATAACCTTTTATGGCGAAACCAAAACTGAGCCGGTATTCAAACCGGGCAAACTAATGACTATTCCATTAATCATTCTGGCCGTTTTGTCAATAGTAGGAGGATACATACAGCTTCCGGCATCGTTCGGAAACATTCACCTGTTCTCTAATCTGGTTGATAATACACTGCCAGTAATAACGGTCAAAGGCAATGAAAATCTTGAATTCCTTTTCCAGATCCTTTCAGCAATAATAGCATTGTCGGGTATATATCTCGCATATATTTTTTACTTTAAGAACCCCCTTTTGGCTGAATCGTTCAATCACAGCCGGCTTAATAAGTTCTTTGAAAAGGGATGGGGGTTCGATAAAGTATACGATATAGTGATTGTCAGACCAACAATATGGCTCTCAGTGATTGATAAAGCAGACTTTTTTAATTGGTGGAGTATAGGATTATCCAGACTGGCTCTTTTAGCTAACAGGTTGCTTGGTATTACTCAAAATGGGAAACTGAGATGGTATTTAATGTCGTTTGTCATCGGTATTGCCTTGATATTAACATATATGCTTATTAAATGATACTCATTTATCTTATTGTTATTTTATTAACAGGAGCATTCCTCTCCCTGTTCGCTGGCCGGAGGAACCCGCTATGGTCAAGGATAATATCTCTTGTTGCATTGAGTATCGACCTCCTGCTTACTATTCCATACTTATTCCAAAAAGTCATACCAGGCAATAATTGGCTTGTTGATATTAAGTATGAATGGATACAGGAATTCGGAATAAGTTTTCACTTTGCCCTCGATGGGTTAAGTCTGCTTATGCTGTTATTAACTTTTTTTCTTGGCATAATTTCGGTCATTATTTCATGGAAAGAAATTAATGAGAAGGTTGGTTTCTTTCATTTTAACCTGCTTCTTATTTTATCCGGAATTGTTGGTGTATTTCTTTCACTCGACCTGTTCCTTTTCTATTTCTTCTGGGAACTGATGCTTGTCCCGATGTATTTTCTGATTGGGATCTGGGGACACGAAAACAGGACAGCAGCCTCTAATAAATTCTTTCTCTACACACAGGCAAGCGGGTTGCTGATGTTTATTTCAATACTTGCATTTTATTTTGTGCACGGGCACTATACCGGCGTATATACTTTTGATTATCTGAAATTACTTGGAACTGAAATGCCAGCTTCGACTGCCTTTATGATTATGCTTGGTTTCCTTGCAGCATTTCTTGTAAAACTTCCGGTAGTACCGTTGCACAATTGGTTACCGGATGCTCATACTGAAGCACCTACAGCGGGAAGTCTTATTCTTGCAGCCCTTCTTTTAAAAACCGGAGCCTATGGATTACTTAGGTTTATTGTGCCATTATTCCCATCAGCAGCAGTAACATTCGCACCAGTTGGAATGTTCTTAGGTGTTTTAGGTATTTTGTATGGAGCCAAACTTGCTTTTGCCCAGACCGATCTCAAGCGACTTATTGCATATACAAGCGTCAGTCATATGGGGTTTGTAATACTTGGGGTATTTACTTTTAACGAACTTGCCTACCAGGGAGTTGTTATGCAGATGATAGCTCACGGAATTAGCACCGGAGCACTTTTTATATTAGCTGGGCAACTTCATGAAAGAATTCATACAAGAGATATAAATAAAATGGGGGGACTTTGGGAAAAAGCCCCGGTTATGGGAGCCATAGGACTCATCTTTTCTATGGCCTCGCTGGGCCTTCCCGGATTGGGAAACTTCATTGCTGAACTTCTTATTCTGATTGGCGCAGTTAAGACCAGTATGCTGATTTCAATCTTTGCGAGCCTTGGGCTTATAGCTGCCACGCTATACTCTCTCAGGATTATGCAGAAAGTATTCTTTGGAACTCAAAACAAGGATTGGAAAATGAATGATCTAACAATTCGTGAAAAAATAGTTTCGGCTTCACTGGTCATTGCAATAGTTGGGGTTGGACTTTTTCCTCAGCCGGTTATAGATACTGCAAAACCTGCACTTTTAAAGACACTGGAGAAGCATAAGGAAATAGTAGCTAATAATAAGGCAATTAATAAAAATATATATCCATTGAAAAACATTTTTCGACTTTTTCACACTCAAATAAAGAATTAAGAACAAGTATATGACCGCAACAGATTTACTGTGTCTCTCTCCCCTCCTGATATTAGCTATCACACCAATTGTGATAATGATTGTGATATCTGTTTTAAGAAACTATCAGGTTGTGTACAGTTTTTCGCTGCTATCATTTCTTATAGCTTTTGCATCAATCTTTCTGATCGCTCCTTCCATTCCTCATTTTATTGAATCTCTGTTCATTATTGATATGTTCAGCCTGTTCTTTCTGGGAATTATAATCCTTTCAGCTCTGCTTATAACTTTACTATCTTATGATTATATAAAACGACTTGATGGAGTCAGGGAAGAATACTATATAATTCTATTTACATCAACTCTGGGAGCTTCATTATTAACAGTTGCAAATCATTTTATTATATTCTTTCTTGGTATTGAAATGTTAAGCATCTCATTATATATACTGGTAGCCTTCCAAAGATCGAAAGACAGTTCAATTGAAGCTGGAATAAAATACCTGATCCTGGCTTCAGTCTCCGCGGCATTTTTGCTATTTGGTATGGCGCTTATCTATAACGAAACAGGGACTATGCAACTAAACCGGTTAGTTTCCAGCCTGAATAACGGAACTGCATTATCACCTCTTATAATTACCGGGTTTGGGATGATGATGGTTGGTATAGGTTTTAAGCTGGCGCTGGCACCTTTCCACATGTGGACACCAGATGTCTACCAGGGGGCTCCTGCTCCTGTATCGGCTTATATTGCCACAGTTTCGAAGGGCGCTGTTATGGCTATTCTGATAAGATTCTTCTTTAATATCAATGGATTCAATAATCAGTACCTTTTCGTAGTAATTTCCGGAATTGCAATTCTTTCAATGTTCGTTGGTAATCTCCTTGCAATAAGGCAGAAAAACATAAAAAGGCTTTTGGCTTACTCATCTATTGCAAATATGGGTTATTTGCTGATAATACTTTTGACAGGAAGCAATAAAGGAATTCAGGCTTCTGTCTTCTACCTTATATCATATTTTATTACAACAATAGGCGCTTTCGGTGTAATTTCACTTCTATCGACATCAAAAATTGAAGCAGACAAAATAGATGATTATAAAGGACTTTTCTGGAAAAGGCCGGGGATATCCTTAGTTTTCACTCTGTCTTTATTGTCTCTTGCCGGGATCCCGATTACAGCTGGATTCATTGCAAAGTTCTATCTGATATTTGAAGGGATGAAAGCCGGACTTATGGTCCTGGTATTTTCTCTTATCATCAATAGTGTAATTGGGTTGTATTACTACCTGAGAGTTATAACTACCATGTTTTCAATAGCAAATGAAAATAAATTGCCTGAACTTTCCTTCACAGGTAATGCTGCTCTGGCAGTTATCGGAGTAAGTATCTTAATCCTTGGAATATATCCGGGTTGGCTTATTGATATTATTGTAAAATATGTAGCTTTATGACAGGCCCTTTTTCCTGTTTTCAGTGTTATAACGCCCGAAACTTAATTCTGAATTTTCTTCCTCTGTTGTATGTTAAAAAACTTTTCGTTAATGTAATATTTATCAATATACTATAATATTCCAATCACAAATATCACTAAAGAGTTCAAAAACATATTCCTCTTTAAATTCAACATTATTCATCTCCAGAATTTCAAAATATTCTTTTTTGAATGGGGTTTTTTGTGATGGTCATCTTGCGACAAGATATATTTTGCCACAGGATAATTTTTGAGTAGGAATGTGTAAAAGCATCGTACCCTTTTGCTAAAACTCCTAATCGGTTGTAACTAATGTGTACATGAAGGTCGACCTTTCATTTTACAACTTTTACAGCAATTTCAGTTGGTACAACTTTGCCGGTTACATGATCAGCATAAGCTCGTGTAATTTCTGCTCCATAAAAGAATATCATCGAAGAATAACTGGTCCAGAGCAGAATTAGAACAACGGACCCCGCCGCACCATACGCCGACCCGGGATTTGTTTTAGATAAATAAAAGCCTATTGCAGTTTTTCCAAGCAGAAAAAGCAAAGTGGTAATAACGGAACCTAACCAAAGATGGGCCCATTTTATCTTTGCATCGGGTAATATTTTAAACATTAATGCAAACATTATCAATATTACTCCAAAAGAGAGTACGAAATTGAGTATATAAAAAATCATTATTGCCAAATCTGGCCAGTGGTTAATTACCCAGAAGCTCATAGCACTCAGAATAGTTGAAATTGTTAGTGATATCAATAGCAGAAATCCAATTGACAAAATCAGGCCGAAAGAAAAAAGCCGGGTACGTAAAACAGTTAGTATAGCCCTGCGGGGTTTGGCTTTTACTTCCCAGATAATATTTAATGCTTTCTGCAATTCTACAAAAACTCCTGTTGCTCCGATAAGAACGGCTATTAATCCGATTATGGTAGCAATCAAAGATTTTTTGGTTTCGCTGATGCTGATTATCATATTCTTCACCTGTGTTGCTGTTTCAGTACCCAATAGAGATGATATTTGTTTAAATAAATTGCCGGTTATAGTATCTCTTTGAAAAAAGAGGGTTGAAATAGAAATTATCATAACAAGCAATCCCGGAATACTGAAGATCGCATAATAAGCAATCACCGCACTTTGCATGAAAGGATCTTTTGCCCACCAGCGTTTAGATGCAGTAACTGTAATTTTAAAAAACGCTTTTATTTTATTTTTATACAACATCAGGTCATTGGTTTTAATAAGCGGCAAGTAATCCTGCGTTTCTCAAATTTTAGCTTTTTGTGCAGGCACTTTTAAGCCCGATTCTTTTGCTTCACTTATTCCTATTGCAATGGCCTGTTTCCTGCTTTTCACTTTGCCATTCTTGCCATTTCTGCCCGATTTTAAGATTCCTTCCTTAAATTCATGCATTACTTCCTCAATTTTATCTTGAGCTTTTTTCGAGTATCTTGCCATTTCGTTTTGTTTTAAGATTTGTCATTGAAGTATTTATCCTATTATTAAAATGCTTCTTTGACAATCATTTTATTATCAACATGTAATTTGGATAAGAACTTTTCAATGGCTTCCATCATTGGTGGAGGTCCGCATACATTGAGCAATCTCAAAAACTCACCTATGTGTACCCGTTCTTCGTCTGCTATGTCCTTTAACACGGCTGCAGCAAGTTTGTTATCTGACGACTCGGCAAGCTGAGTATACTGCTGAGTAGCTTCGAACTCGGCAGCAATCATAAAACGTATTGCTCTGATAAGCTAAGTTTTTGTGAGCTTCCTGTCATTTGCCAATCCTGAAAATGGTGATCCAAATACTGCCATATTTATACTCCTTTCTTATTTTTTTGCTTCCACTTAATTTCGCTATATAAAAGTAAGTCTATGAATTTTGGAAAATGTTATATAATTTTTAAAAAAAGTTACATGATTCGCACATTTTCTGTAATGACATTGTTTCGTCTTACAGCGCATTTCATCATGCGTAATCTCTGCCCTTTCTGTTCAATCACGGCTTCCGTACGCCGAGGTGTTGATCCGCATGCTGCCATAGGCAGAAGGCAGTCCGGCAATCTTCTGGCCTTCAGGTGATAATTCGGGTTCTCTTCAGATATTGGAATGGCAATTACCCAATCCCATGAATTACCAGGATATATTGTACTAACGACAATTACAGGATTCACAATGCCGAAACGACCCGCAATAATTTGTTTCCTGTCTAAAGCGATTTGTATACCTTAAGGAATGATTAATGGATATTCTTTCTTAATTATTGATCTTATCAGATCTTCAATTGTTTTATTGGTAATATCATAAACAGGGTTCAAAAGATCAAAACCTTTACCTTTTTTATAATTACTGCCATTTGACAAGAAACTAAGTGCATCCCTTGTTTTTAAAGTGTGATTTGAATATACGGCAGCTCCTTCAACAATTGTCTTTAATGAAAGACCTTCCTTTAACAGAGAATAAATATCGTAGTAATCTCTAAAGTTACTCCTACGCAAAACTAATTCTACCTTCATCGACCCCAGGGAATCAAGATCAGCTGCTTTTATATTATTTAGTATTGGGACAAGGGTCTTTATAGGGCTAAGGTTTTCTTGTTTTGTAAGGAATGATATTTTAACATTATCAACAACAAAATTAACCTGGTCAAAGCCAAGAACATCCAATTTGTCAATTTTACCAATTGTCTCAAGTTCTTTTTTTATTTGTGGCCAGTCAACCGTTGGCTTATCCTTTTTAAGATTAGTTGACCATTTGCAAAAGTCCAGATCCTCGCTTAACCGTTTACCTATTTGTAATGAAATGGCTGAGCCGCCAATAAGGGTATAATTTTTTATGCAGTCCAACAAAGAAACAACTTCAAATATCTTTTCTGTATTTTTTGTTAATCCGTTCATACGATCGATTTAATGTGTTTATTTTTATAATAACGTATATACCTGTCAGGATTCTCAATATTGAAAAAAAGGAACGCATAGAGTCTGTTTAAATTGTGATATAATGGCTCACGAGGCAACACTATTTCTTGCCATACTTTTTTAATTTCCTTTTTAGGGAAAATTAAAAAAAGGGACTGGACATCTTCAATATCGAGATGTAATAAAACCTTTTCAATAAATTCATTATCAGGTATTTTATCGATACTGGATTTATCGTAAGACCAAAAAGCCTTTTCTTCAATTAGCTTTTTTTCTAACTTTTCTCGTAAGAGTTTATTATCCACTGTTTTTATTGTATTAATATATTTTGCTTTTCGTAAAACCATTAACCTTCACACCCTCTTTTCTTAGGTATTGATAAATTGTTGATCTGCTTATATTTAAATTATCCTCAATAAAGTTAATTGTATTTTTTTTATTATAAAGAGCAACAACTGCAGAAGCTTTCTTTTTGTTATAAGATCCTGCCGGTCTTCCTCCATTTAATCCTCTTGCCCTGGCTGCTTCAAGTCCTTTTATCGTTCTCTCCCGGAGAACATTTACCTCCATTGTCTTCAGAATGGCGATAATTTGAAAGATCGCCTCTCCCATCGGGCTTGAAGTGTCAAATATACCCTCGGATAGACTTTTAAACGCTATCCCCTTTTCCTTAAAATCATTTAAAAGGATTACCAGTTCTCTTGTGGTTCTCCCCAGACGGTCCACACTAAAAGCTATCAAAGTGTCCCCTGATCTTATTTGCTCCAGGAGTTTTAAAAGCTCTGGCCGGTTTCGAGATCTCCCGGAAACTTTCTCCTGGAAGATCCTTTCACAACCGGCTTTTTTAAGCGCATCGGTCTGCAAATTCAAATTTTGTTCCCTGGTGGAAACTCTTGCGTAGCCAAAAATCATAATAGTTCTATTATATGCAAAAACAAAGATAAATAGAACTTAGATTAATAGAAAGCGTTAATCGAACT